>Ga0209396_1000804_pt1 | contig 36249 bp, 31 predicted proteins | sample GOMGulsemesocosm_6_FD_184638 | JGI IMG/M metagenome (GOLD analysis project Ga0209396, IMG submission 184638) | Methane-oxidizing microbial communities from mesocosms in the Gulf of Mexico - GOM8C Gulf of Mexico (SPAdes) (version 2) | ecosystem: Environmental > Aquatic > Marine > Cold seeps...
CTACTTTTCAAAACCTATCACGGTCGATAACGCGTTACTAATTCGCGACAAAATAACGCAATTGCTGGCAATGGATGACCAGGTTCTGGGTTTGGCTCGCAAAGAGCAAGATAACCTGTTGCCCGCATTGAAAGCCTTTTCAAAAAGTAAAAAAGCCATTGGTGTCTATCAAGAGATTGGTGGTTAGCGTTTCATCCCTATGAGTCTCCGATTTCTTCGGAGGCTGTTTGTTTGCTCTTAAGTTATAATAGCGTCCTCTTTATTAGGCCTCTTTTTTATTACTTTGAGCGTTTATGTCTCAAGTTGATTTCTTTGGCGGTGATAACCGTCAACCCATTCCGTTGTGTGATGGTGAATTACTGCTGATTCGGCAGGCCTTTTCTCTTGAAAAAGCCAATCGTTTATTTCTTACGCTACGTGATCACATTCAATGGTCGCAGGATGAGGTTGTCATGGGTGGCCGTCGCGTGCCGATTCCACGTTTGCAAGCTTGGTACGGTGATGCGGCCTATCGTTATTCTGGTTTGAGTATGAAGCCGGTAGCCTGGACTCCTGTTCTATTGGATATAAAGCAAACGGTAGAGGCATTGACTGAAGCGCGCTTTAACAGTGCGTTGCTTAATTTATATCGTGATGGTTGTGACAGTGTGGGCTGGCACAGCGATGATGAGCCTGAGTTGGGGGCTGCTCCTGTTATTGCGTCGCTCAGTCTTGGTGCTAGCCGGGATTTTTCTTTGCGCCAGAAAAAGCCGGGAACTGAAAAGATGAAGTTACGACTTAATTCTGGTGACCTGTTGCTGATGTCCGGGCGGTTACAGCAGTGCTGGCAGCATCAGTTACCCAAAACGCGATTGCCGGTGGGTGAGCGAATTAATCTGACGTTCCGGTTGGTTGTGGGTCAGGCTTAACGTACTCCTTTTTATCGGGTATCAATCTAAAATTCAAGACTTAAGCCTTGTCTACAGTTTGTAGGGGCTAACTCCAAATTTTTACTGCAAATTTAACCTGTCGCTATATACTTGCCGGTTGAAGAAAAAATCCCATTTATTCACGTTTTAAGTGTAGTAACCCATCGCATGAAAAGTTCAGATATCAGAAAGGCCTTCCTCGACTTCTTTGAGCAACAGGGCCATGAGCGCCTTGCCAGCAGTTCGCTGGTGCCGGGCAATGATCCGACACTGTTGTTTACCAATGCCGGCATGGTGCCGTTCAAAGAATTGTTCCTTGGCAATGAGACACGTAGTTACAAGCGTGCAACCACGTCGCAGCGTTGTGTGCGTGCAGGCGGCAAACATAATGATCTGGAAAACGTGGGTTACACCGCGCGTCACCATACTTTCTTTGAGATGCTGGGGAATTTCAGCTTTGGCGATTATTTCAAAGTTGAGGCGATGAAGTTTGCCTGGACGTTCTTGACTGAAGTAATGGGCTTGCCAGAAGAGAAGCTGTGGGTGACAGTCTATGAAGAAGACGACGAAGCGGCGGATATCTGGCTTAAAGATATGGGTGTGTCGCCTGAGCGTTTTTCACGTTTGGGCAAGAAAGATAACTTCTGGTCGATGGGTGATACTGGCCCCTGTGGCCCCTGTACGGAAATTTTTTATGATCATGGCGAAGATGTAGCCGGTGGCCCTCCGGGTAGCCCTGATGAAGACGGCGACCGTTATATAGAAATCTGGAATTTGGTGTTTATGCAGTTTGAGCGTTCGGCCGACGGCACTATGACACCATTACCAAAACCGTCGGTGGATACCGGTATGGGGCTGGAGCGTATCGCAGCAGTCATGCAAGGTGTACATAATAATTATGAGATTGATCTGTTCCAGACATTACTGAAAAAAGCCGCTGAAGTGATTGGAGAGTCCGATACCAGTAATACGTCATTGCGAGTGATTGCCGATCATATCCGCTCGTGTAGCTTCCTGGTCAGTGACGGTGTTATTCCGTCGAACGAAGGGCGTGGTTACGTGCTGCGCCGTATTATTCGTCGTGCTATTCGACACGGACACTCATTGGGCATGAAAGATGCTTTCTTCCATAAGATTGTCAGCGCATTGGTTTCTGAAATGGGAGAAGCCTATCCTGAACTGGTAACTCGTCAAGCTCAAATTGAGCAGGTATTGGCTAAAGAAGAAGATCAGTTTGCCAAGACGTTGGATCAGGGTATGCAGATTTTTGAGCGTGACCTGTCAGAATTAAAAGGCAATGAAATCCCCGGCGAAACTATTTTCCGTCTGTATGATACTTACGGCTTCCCGGTAGATCTGACGGCGGACATTGCTCGTGAGCGTAACCTGATCATGGATATTGCCGGTTTTGAGCAGGCCATGCAGGAACAGCGTGAGCGCGCCCGTGCCGCCAGCAGCTTTGATGTGGATATGCGTGCTGATGTGGTGTTTGAAGGCGAAACTGATTTTTGTGGTTACGATCTGCTGACCGAGCAGTGCAAAGTTTCTGCGTTGGTTAAAGATGGCGGTAAAGTGGACAGCATCGCTGAAGGCGATAGTGCCGTTGTGGTGCTGGAAAACACGCCGTTTTACGCCGAGTCAGGCGGGCAAGTGGGTGATGTTGGCACGATGCAATGCGGTGATGCGCTGTTCCGTGTAACTAATACGATCAAGCAAGCCGGTAGTCACTTGCACCAAGGTATTGTTGAAAGTGGCGGTTTTGCGCTGGATGCCTCAGTGGTTGCCGAAGTTGATACGCGTAAGCGTCAGGCGACGGCTTTGAATCACTCAGCAACTCACCTGTTACATGCGGCGTTACGCGATGTGCTGGGCGAGCATGTGGCTCAGAAGGGTTCGTTGGTATCACCGGATCGTCTGCGTTTTGATTTCTCGCATTTTGAGGCAGTGACTGCGCAGCAGTTAAGCGCGATCGAAGCGATGGTGAACGATAAGATTCAGGCTAATAGCTCAGTGGCTACTGAAGTCATGGCGCTGGATGATGCCATGAACAGTGGTGTGACTGCGCTGTTTGGTGAAAAATACAGCGACGAGGTGCGCGTGTTGTCGATGGCTGACGGTTTCTCTGTCGAGCTGTGTGGCGGTACGCATGCAAACCGTACCGGTGATATTGCAATATTCAAAATCGTTAGCGAGAGCGGTGTTGCCGCTGGCGTGCGACGTATTGAGGCTGTTACCGGTAACGCTGCTTTAGCTCACTTTAAGTCGGTTGAGCAGGATTTAACAGAAATTGCCGGAGTGTTGAAAAGCGCGCCGGAACAGACGGTTGAAAAGGTGCGTCAATTGAGCACTAAAAACCGCGAGCTGGAAAAAGAGCTTTCTGCATTGAAAGCGAAAATGGCGACCAGTACTGGCCGGGATCTGGCATCAGAAGCGATTGAGCTGAATGGTGTGAAAGTGCTGGCCCATGCCTTTGAGGGTGTGGATGGTAAAACATTGCTCAGCACCATGGATCAACTAAAAAGTAAATTAGGCTCGGCGGTGATTGTTTTGGCTACTGCCAAGGGCGATAAAGTCAGCCTGGTTGCTGGTGTGACCAAGGATGTCACAAATCGTGTTAAAGCCGGTGAGTTGGTCAATATGGTGGCTGGACAAGTCGGAGGTAAAGGCGGTGGTCGGCCTGATATGGCGCAGGCTGGCGGTAATAATCCAGCGGCACTTCCTGATGCATTGTCGTCGGTTGAGGCTTGGTTGCGGGAGCGCCTCTAGGGCTGCTTACCACCTTTTAGTTCGAGTAGCTTTTAATTGGGCGCTGATTAGTGTTAAATGGCGCCGTTTTTATAATTTTGAATTTATAGCTGGCATTAAAAAATGGCGCTTTACGTACAAAAATTCGGCGGTACTTCGGTAGGTAGCATCGAGCGTATCGAGGCGGTAGCTGACAAAGTCATCCGTTACAAAGAGCAGGGGCATGATCTGGTGATTGTGCTGTCTGCCATGAGTGGTGAAACCAATCGCCTGATTGATTTGGCTAAACAGATTGATGAGAATCCGTTAGCACGTGAAATGGACGTGTTGGTTTCCACGGGTGAGCAGGTGACGATTTCCCTGTTAGCGATGGCGTTGACCAAGCGTGGTTATCCGGCTCGCTCCTATACAGGTGCGCAGGTTAAGTTATTGACCGACAGCGTACACACCAAAGCGCGTATCCGCTCCATTGATGACGCTAAGATGCGTGCTGACCTGGATAAAGGGCGGGTTGTTGTAGTTGCAGGTTTCCAAGGCGTTGATGAAGAGGGCAACATTACCACGCTGGGTCGTGGTGGTTCTGATACCTCTGCCGTTGCCTTGGCCGCAGCGCTAAAAGCTGATGAATGCCAAATTTATACCGATGTGGATGGTGTTTATACCACTGATCCGCGAGTTGTAGACAAAGCTCGCCGTTTGGAAAGCATTACCTTTGAGGAAATGCTGGAAATGGCCAGCCTGGGCTCCAAGGTTTTGCAGATTCGCTCAGTAGAATTTGCCGGTAAATACAATGTACCGCTACGTGTGATGTCGAGCTTTGAAGACGGCCCCGGTACATTAATAACGCTAGAGGATGAAAAAGTCATGGAACAGCCTGTTGTTTCCGGTATTGCCTTTAACCGTGATGAGGCAAAGTTAACCATCGTCGGTGTTGCTGATGTGCCTGGTGTGGCTTCAAAGATTCTTGGCCTGATCAGCGGTGCTAACCTTGAAGTGGATATGATTATCCAGAACATTGCGGAAGATAAAACCACGGACTTCACGTTTACCGTGCACCGCAATGATTTTAAACAAGCAAAAGAGTTGCTGGAGGCTAGCGCATTAGAATTAGGCGCCCGCGAAGTGACCGGTGATAATACCATTGCCAAGGTGTCGATAGTGGGTGTGGGTATGCGTTCGCATGCCGGTGTCGCTGCCACGATGTTTAAGGCATTGGCTGATGAAAGCATCAACATGCAGATGATCTCTACATCGGAGATTAAAATCTCTGTGGTGGTTGATGAGAAATACCTGGAGCTTGCAGTCAGGGCTTTGCATACGGCTTTTGGCTTGGATGCAGAAGAGACAGAGAAATAAGCTTATTTCTGACAAAAGAGCCTGTTATAAGCTAAGCTAGAACTTGTAACGGTGGCTAATAATTGCCATTGATCCCGGGGGGGAATTGAAGAATGTTAATTTTGACAAGACGCGTTGGTGAAACACTTAAGATTGGTGATGATGTTAACGTTACGGTGCTGGGCGTAAAAGGCAATCAGGTTCGCATTGGTGTTGATGCACCGAAGGAAATTTCCGTGCATCGTGAAGAAATTTATCAGCGAATTCAGCAGGAACGTCAGGACGCAGAGAACGATTAAAAATGATTTTCAAAAAAGTTGTTTTTGGACTTTGAATTTCAGGAAAACATGGTATTATCTCGCACCTCTTAACCGGGTACGGAAATAAGTAAGCGGTTAAAGGAGAGGTGGCCGAGTGGCTGAAGGCGCGCCCCTGCTAAGGGCGTATGGGTTTACACTCATCGAGGGTTCGAATCCCTCCCTCTCCGCCATAAGATTTAAAAAAGTTTATGCATCCGTAGCTCAGCTGGATAGAGTACTCGGCTACGAACCGAGCGGTCGGAGGTTCGAATCCTCCCGGATGCACCATATTATAAAAAAGCCCGCTAAGTGCGGGCTTTTTTATGGGTGATATTTGTTAAAAGTAAGGTAAGGGTAGGCATTTTTGCGGCACAAAATAGGCCAAAAATTTGCCAAATAGGCCAAGAAATTGTACTTTAACGCCCTGTGCTACAGGAGTCACTCGTACAGAGTGAACTCACAATAAATAGAATAAAATTTAGGTGGTTCTAGTGACTGGTAGTTTATTAAATCAAGGCTTTTCACTTCTGATCTACGGTATCGGCGTGGTATTTACGTTTCTGACCCTGCTGGTAATCCTAACAACCGTAATGTCGAAGTTTATCCTCAGGTTTTTCCCTGAGCCTGTTGCTGAACCAGCAGCACCTAGAAGACAACCTGCTGGAGCTCAACCTGACGCTCAGCTTATAACGGCCATCTCTGCGGCTGTTCACAAATATCGTAAAGACCATCCACGTAAAAAATAAAATTTAAAACGTAACCGGTCTAACAACCTTATTTAAATCATTAAAGGCGCTTAATTTATGAGTGAGAATAAAAAGCCACTCGGTATAACCGATGTTGTGTTACGCGACGCTCACCAGTCGTTATTTGCAACCCGTATGCGTTTGGACGACATGCTACCCATCGCCGAAAAACTGGACAAAGTTGGCTACTGGTCACTTGAGTCCTGGGGTGGTGCGACTTTTGATTCCTGTATTCGCTACCTGGGCGAAGATCCATGGGATCGCATCCGTCAGCTGAAAAAAGCGATGCCCAATACACCGCAACAAATGTTATTCCGTGGCCAAAATATTCTCGGTTACCGTCACTATGCCGATGACGTAGTTCGCAAGTTTGTCGAACGTGCTGCGGTAAATGGTGTTGACGTATTCCGCGTATTTGACGCGATGAACGACATGCGTAACCTCGAAACAGCGGTTAAAGCGGTTATCGAAAACGGCAAACATGCACAGGGCACACTGTCTTATACGGTTAGCTCACTGCACACTCTAGACATTTGGCTGGATAAAGCCCGTCAAATCGAAGACATGGGCGCCCACTCTATCTGTATTAAAGATATGGCTGGTCTGTTAAAGCCTTACGACGGCTACGAGCTGGTTAAGGCTCTGAAAGAAACGGTTAATATCCCTATTCACATGCAGTGTCATGCGACCACGGGTTTATCTACTTCAACTATTTTGAAGTGTGTAGAAGCCGGTATTGATAACGTTGATACGTCTATCTCTTCCATGAGCATGACCTACGGCCACTCGCCCACAGAGTCTGTTGTAGCCATGCTGCAAGGCACTGATCGCGATACTGGTCTGGATCTGGTGGCGCTGGAGGAAGTGGCTTCTTACTTCCGCGAAGTGCGTAAGAAGTACGCTCAGTTTGAAGGTTCTCTACGTGGTGTAGATTCACGTATTTTGGTTGCTCAGGTGCCTGGCGGCATGCTGACTAACATGGAAAGCCAGCTGAAAGAACAGGGCGCTGCTGATAAATTTGATGACGTGTTGGCAGAAATTCCTCGTGTTCGTGAAGATCTTGGCTTTCTGCCATTGGTAACACCTACGTCTCAAATCGTCGGTACTCAAGCAGTACTGAACGTGTTGACAGGCGAGCGTTACAAATCTATCACCAAAGAAACTGCCGGTGTTTTGAAAGGTGAATACGGTGTAACACCCGCGCCTGTAAATGCTGAGTTGCAAACTCGTGTTCTGGAAGGCGCTGAGGCAATTACCTGCCGTCCTGCTGATCTGATTGAGCCAGAGTTGGATAAGCTGACTGCTGAGCTGAAAGGTTTGGTTGCTGAGAAAAATATTACCTTGGCTGGTGATGAAGTGGACGACGTGCTGACCTACGCACTGTTCCCTCAAATTGGCCTTAAATTCCTGGAAAACCGCAACAACCCGGATGCCTTTGAGCCAGTACCGACTCTGGAGTCTGCACAAGCAGCAACTGCATCTAACGTAACTGCTTCAGGTTCTGAGGTGTACACGGTTGCTGTTAACGGCACCAAGTACGTGGTCGAAGTGGCAGAAGGTGGCGATGTGACTGGAATGGTTGCTGTAGCTTCTGCGGCAGCACCAGCGGCTGCCGCTGCACCAGCGGGCGCTAGCATTGAAATTAACGCACCGTTGGCGGGTAACATTTTTAAAGTGAATGTTGCTGCGGGTGACGTTGTTGCTGCGGGTGATGTGGTTGTCATTCTTGAAGCCATGAAAATGGAAACTGAGGTGCGTGCTGCTGAAGCGGGTACAGTCGTGGATGTCGTCACCAAAGAGGGTGACTCAGTTGCCGTTGGCGATACTCTAATTACGTTGGGTTAAGAGATAGTCATTTATGGACGCATTATACGGACTGTGGCTTGACTCCGGGTTAAGCCAAATCGAACCTGGACAGGTCTTTATGATGGCCATCGGCATGTTGTTGCTGTTTTTGGCTATTAAGAAAGGTTTCGAACCACTGTTATTGGTACCGATTGGATTTGGTACCTTGATGGTGAATATACCGGGCGCAGGATTTTTGGATGCGCCGGTCTATGATGCCGTAGGGCACTTGGCATCGCCAGGTGGCCTGCTCTATTACGTTTACAACATCGGTATTGCAACCGGCGTGTTCCCGCTGCTTATTTTTATGGGCGTGGGCGCTATGACGGATTTTGGTCCGTTGCTGGCAAACCCTAAAACACTGTTTTTAGGTGCCGCTGCACAGGTTGGTATTTTTGTCACGGTGATCGGTGCCGTGCTGTTATCGATGACTGGTCTGGTTGATTTCTCCATCGCGGATGCGGCAGCCATTGGTATTATCGGCGGTGCCGATGGACCCACAGCGATTTTCGTAGCCAGCAAGTTAGCACCAGACCTACTCGGTGCGATTGCAGTAGCAGCCTACTCATACATGGCGCTGGTGCCTATGATTCAGCCGCCCATTATGAAGGCGCTGACTACTGAAGCAGAACGTCAGATTGAAATGACGCAGCTGCGTCATGTATCGAAAACAGAAAAAATTGTTTTCCCTCTGGTGCTGTTGGTGCTGGTTGCGATGTTCCTGCCAAGTGCCGCACCGCTGCTGGGTATGTTCTGTCTGGGTAACCTGATGCGTGAATGTGGTGTGGTTGAGCGGTTGAGCAACACAGCTCAAAACGCGCTGATTAACATTGTGACGATCTTCCTGGGACTGGGTGTTGGCTCCAAAATGAGTTCAGAAGCCTTCCTGGATGTTAATACGCTGGGTATTTTGATTCTGGGCCTGGTGGCATTTGCGATTGGTACGGCATCGGGTGTGATGATGGCCAAGTTAATGAATAAGCTATCGAAAACGCCGATCAACCCTTTGATTGGTGCGGCCGGTGTATCTGCGGTGCCAATGGCAGCGCGAGTTGCTAATAAGGTGGGTCTAGAAGCTAACCCGCATAACTTCTTACTGATGCATGCCATGGGCCCTAACGTGGCCGGTGTTATCGGCTCGGCGGTTGCTGCCGGTGTGATGATCAGTATGGTGGGTGGCTAATTAATTAGTTGTATCTATCTGCTTATGAAAAGCCCCGAACTCGTTGAGTTCGGGGCTTTTTTGTTTCTGGAGACGATTAACAAAATTAAGCTAGTTGCGATACCAAACGTGAATGGAGCCAAGCCAGTCAACATGCTGATTACATTTAAGTATTTGTTGCTGTAGATCAGATGCACTAATGTTGGGCTTATCAGCTTCGTTGATAAATAACTCTACATTAACCTTATTGCTGAGATAATGCAGAACACAGCGTTCAATGGGAGGCATCTGCGAATAGTGTTCGCAGAGTGATGCAATCACTTCGTCACGTAGCGGCAATAGAGCGTTGCTACTCTGAAGCTTGTGATCATGATCATCTTCAGCGTCAATATGATAAATAACATCGCTGATAAAGGCATGGTGTTTGAGAAGTTCCTGCGTTGCCCATTCGCCGATCTGATGACCTTCTGAAACGCTGATAGCAGGGCTAACCTGTAGGTGAACGCCTAATAGTACGTCTTGCCCCATGCGGCGTGTACGAAGGTCGTGAACATCGAGAATGCCTTCAATGGTTAGCAGTGTCGTACGTAATGCTTCTACTTGTTCAGGCTCAAGTCCCGTGTCAACGAGCTCTTTACTACTATCCCAGACCAGTTTCCCGCCAATTTTTAACACAATGAAGGCGATGAAAATGGCGGCAATACTATCTAGCCAATGGATCCCCGCCATACTGCCTGCCACACCTACGAATACAATAACGGAAGAAAATGCGTCTGTTCGGCTGTGCCAGGCATTGGCAATTAATAGATTAGAACGTAATTGTTCACCAGCTTTTTTTGTGTAACGGAAAATCCATTCTTTGCTGACGATGGATATCAGCGCGACCAGTAAAGCTGGCCAAGTTGGTGTTAAGGTTGTTTTGTCAGTAAAAATTATTTCAATGTAGTTGTAGGCAAGCAGCAATCCAATAGCGATTAAACTACTGCCCAGCAGAAAGGTGCCCATAGTTTCAAAACGAGCGTGGCCATAGGGATGATTGGCATCAGGACTGTGATGAGAAATACGGGTAATGATAATGACGAACACGTCCGTAGCCGCATCAGACAATGAGTGAATGCCATCGGCGACTAGGGCGTGAGAGTTGGAAAGGCTACCCACCAATAACTTAATGGCTCCTAGTATGATGTCCACGAACATGCCTATTATCGTGACTTTTTGGGCTACAGTGGCATTGTCCTGATTTGGTGGCTGCATTGGAAAGTGGCCGAATATAGTGGTGACTGTTACATTATAAGCGGTCGTTAACCTGCTAATAAAGGCCGCGTAGCGCTATGGAGTTATGCACTGCTGTGGAGTTATCGTTTAAAAGTATGAGTTGTGTTTGAAGGGTATCTGTAAGTCTTTGATTGCTTCTGTAACTTGTTGAAATAAAGGTGTAAATTAACTTCCTCAAGCTTTGCTCAAGTTAAAGGCACTGTTTCTCTGTGTTCGTTTGTAATCTTCTTACTGATGTTATTAACAAAGATATCCACAGAGTTTGTAGATGTCTTTATTGGTATAAGTATTAAAATTGACCGATTAACCCTTGTATATCGAGGGCGTTTAATTGGAATTAAATTTGCTTATGAACTAATGTTATATGCAATTAATTAACGCTAAAGGAAAGTATGTTGGGTGAGTCGAATAAAAACGAGGTTAGGAATTCACCACGCACACCGATAAAAATGAAGGTGAGTTTGGTCATGTCCGAAGCGGGTGAAATGCTGGCGGTTACTCGGGATATTTCTGATGGTGGAATCTTTGTTTTTCTCGACGCTGAAAAGGTGCCTGATGTCGGTGAAGAAGTAAGCGTGCAGGTTCAAGGGCTGCCTGCTGGTATGGAGGCCCCCTGGGTTAAAATGCGAGTGGTACGTATTGAGTCTGAAGGTTTTGGGCTAATGATTCTAGGTTAGCTTTATGGCTTCATTTTTCGTAGTACAGGGTTAGCGTACATAGCGAGAAATATATCCTTCATTCCTTCATCACAGTTGTCCAAGCGCTGCATAAAGATGGTCTTTTGTTCTTCTGAAATATCCTGTTCGCGCAATTTTTCTGCCTCAGTATTTGATAATTCAGCAGCGATTTGATTTGAGGCATGGAAACGATATTGCGTGAGTATTTGGTCGTCGATTTGAGCGGCGACACTTTCGGCATCGGGTAAATCTCCCGACAGAGGTTTACCGAAGGCAACGTGTACATTGCCTTTCTGTCCCGTAATGCCTGTGGTGATGCTACGGATGTCTTCACCTTCGACTTTCTGGTAACTGCCGGTCGTGCGTGTTTCATGCAGCTCTTTGCAAATCATCTGGTCGCAGGGGTTGTACTCGTAGGAGATTGAGACGGGTACAATCTGTAGCCAGTTCATGTAATCAGAAAAGCTCATGCCGCTTTTCCTCTGACTCATATAAAGCATTTTGATAATAGCTGGGTCGGTACTGTCGAGCCCGTCTTTGGCGCGACCTTCTTTTTGTGCAATCCAGGTCGAATTTCCTGTATCAAGAGCATGGCGGATATAGCTGGAGAGATCAGTAAAGGCCTGTAATTTTTCACGTACACCGGTTGCCGAGCGTTTAACGATAAAGCATTTATTGAGACGCATCAGGTCAGAAACGAAGGGCTTTTGAATTAAATTATCGCCAATCGCCAATTGGGCAGTTTCCATGCCATGATGATAAAGCGCGAAGTTAACAAAAGCCGGATCCATGACAATGTCACGGTGATTGGAGATGAAAAAATAGGGACGTCCAGCGCTGAGATTTTCCAATCCAGAGAAGCTGAGTTCAGTGGTGGTGGTTTCAATGACCTTGTGCAAGTATTTTTCACACAACGTCTGTACTGCCTGCACGGAATTGATTGAGCGAAGCTCTTTATGTAAGCGATGCTTTACCAGTGGACGCAGCAATGTACGTAGCCATTTAAGTTTGCCCGATAATTTAAATGCGCTAATGGTATCGATAAATTCAGAGTCATTAAGCAGACGTTTGATGGTCGGCTTTACCTCGTCATCGTTGTAGGGGCGAATGTCTTCGAAATTTGTCATAGATATGAGGTATTATCGGGCTTTTTACTGGGAACGAAAGGCAATCATGGGAACGACGTATCGGGTGATTGCTACGACAGGAAATCAGAATCGGAACTCTAAATGACTAGCTTTAGCTTTGCAAGCTACGCAGTGGTATCAGCTTTTTATGCCGTCTTTGTTCTTTTACTTTGTACCAGCTGGCGTGGTCGGCTAGAGGAATAATTGCCGCTGATAGGATGGAGGCGGGGTGGCGTGTATCGGCTTCGATGAGGCATAGAGCGTTAGAAGAACGCCGGTACAGAGTGTCAGGGCGCAGCAAATTAATAGTATTTAGGCTTATTTTTAAGCATGCTGTGAGCGTGGTAGTTGGTGCCACTTTTGATTTGTATCGCAATCAATGAAGCGTCATTTCATTGAATCTTAAGGAATAACTTAGCGGGAAGCTATGGTGCAAAAAAATAAAGGTCTCGATCGAATTGTAAAAGCCTGCGGGTATTCGTTGGCTGGGTTAAAGGCGGCCTGGAAAGAGGAAGCGGCGTTTCGCCAGGAAAGTTTGTTAATGCTTGTGATGTTGCCTTGTGCCTTTTGGTTGGGGCGGAGTTTGCTTGAAGAACTGTTATTAATCGCTGTGTGTGTGTTGGTGATTATTGTGGAGTTGATCAATTCAGCAATTGAAGCAGTAGTTGATCGAGTTAGTGGAGAGCATCACGTGCTGTCTGGACGAGCCAAAGATATGGGCTCGGCAGCGGTGTTTATAAGCGTTCTGTTAGTCATTTTTGTGTGGTTGGGGGTCGTCTGTGATCGCCTCTTTTAAGCTGGATGCTACGCGCGTGGTCGTCGTTTTTTCGATAATCCTACTATGTATAACTTCCTTGGTTTGACCTATTGGTTTCCGTTGAGTCAATTTCAAATGCCGAGCGTCAACTACGCTATTCGGGTTGGTTTAGTGAATCGAAAGACGCTTACGATGAGGTTTATTATAGAAAGTGGATGCATGAGATTCCGCCACTGACCGATGTGAGAAGATCCTCTATCCTCGATGTTCACCACACTATTTAGTTTTACCCCCCGACAGCAAAATATAAACCTGACGCTAAAAAGCTGTTGGAATCAATAAATTAAATTTTACCTGGAGTTTATACCTTAAGCTCCGTCTACATGGTCATCCACAGCGCTACCCACGTTTTCCACGAAGGTGCTTTTGACCACGGTTTGCGTGATACTCTCGATCTGCACAGCTTACTGACCCACTTTGGGAAAAATGAATCAGGCTTTTGGGATGCGCTCGTACCGCGGGCTATTGAACTGGATTTGATTGATCCTCTTTACTACGTACTGCACACCTGTTCGTTGATATTGGAAACCGATATTCCAAAAATCGTGCTGCAACAGGCTGAAAAAGGTAAGCCCAATCCACTGATAAGTCGGATGATGGATTGGCTCTTTATGCGCGCGCTACAGCTCGATCATCCAAGCTGTGATTTACCTTTTACCTTTTACCTTTTACCGGTTTGGCGCGTTGGCTGCTTTATATCCGCTTCCACTATCTGTGTATGCCTTTACACCTGTTAATTCCACACCTGACTCGTAAAGCGTGGAAACGACGCTTTTCTGAAACAGCAGAGCAAATTAACCCCGGGGATGCACCTGCTGCGAAAAACTCAACGTCCAGAGGCTGACGTTTTTGGGCGCGATAGAGGCTTGCAGGCTAGCGGGCTATCCAGTTTAATTGGAAATAAACATCCGTTAACCTCGAATCAATCGTGAATGGAGTGCCTTGTCGATGCCCGATTCCAAGACTTACCCCGTAAAACCTGAAATTGCCGCCCGTACTTTTGCTGATGATGAAATTTATCAGTCTATGTATCAAGCGTCGGTTAATGATCCTGAGTCCTTTTGGGGTGAGCATGGCCAGCGTCTTGATTGGATTCAGCCCTATAGCAAAGTAAAAAACACGCATTTTGGCTCTGACGAGGTAAACATCAAGTGGTTTGAGGATGGCGTACTTAATGCCTCGGCTAACTGTATTGATCGTCATCTGGAAACCCGCGGTGATCAGATAGCAATTATCTGGGAATCTGATGATCCGGCTGTCGATAAAAAGATCACCTACCGTGAATTACATGCCCATGTTTGTCGTTTTGCCAATGCCTTAAAGGTACAGGGCATTAAGAAGGGCGATGTGGTTACCATCTACATGCCTATGATCCCTGAGGCGGCTTACGCCATGCTGGCCTGTGCTCGCATCGGTGCCATTCATTCGGTGATTTTTGGTGGCTTCTCTGCCGACGCTATCGCCAACCGTATTGCTGCCTGCAAAAGTAATGCCGTGATCACTGCTGATGAGGGCGTGCGCGGCGGCCGTATTATTCCGCTGAAAGCCAATGTTGATGAGGCTTTGTCCCGTGCCGGTACCGATTGTGTGGGAACGGTGGTAATGGTGGAATACACCAACGCTGATGTGGGTTGGGTTGAAGGTCGTGACGTCAGCTACCAGAATTTGATTTCCAGGGTTTCAGCTGATTGCGCGCCTGAGCCGATGAATGCCGAAGATCCGCTGTTTATTCTTTATACCTCCGGTTCCACAGGCGTACCCAAGGGAGTGCTGCACACCACCGGCGGTTACATGGTGTACGTTTCCATGACCCATCAGTACGCCTTTGATTATCATGATGGCGATATCTACTGGTGTACCGCTGATGTGGGTTGGATCACTGGCCACAGCTATATTCTCTACGGCCCGCTGGCCAATGGCGCGACCACGTTGATGTTTGAAGGGGTGCCCAATTACCCCGGTATTAATCGTATGAGCCAGGTTGTGGATAAGCACCAGATTAATATTTTGTATACGGCACCAACCGCGATTCGCTCGTTGATGGCCGATGGTGATGCGGCCATCGAGGGAACTACGCGTGAAAGTTTAAGGGTTCTGGGTACTGTGGGTGAGCCCATTAATCCGGCGGCCTGGCAGTGGTATTACGAGACGATTGGCAATTCGAACTGCCCGGTGATTGATACTTGGTGGCAGACCGAAACGGGTGGTTTTATGTTGACGCCGTTGCCGGGTGCAACAGCGTTGAAACCCGGTGCGGCGACACGGCCTTTCTTTGGTATTCAGCCCGCGTTGATGGATAGCAATGGCCAAGTGCTGGAGGGCGAAGCCGAGGGCATTCTGGTGATTCTCGATAGCTGGCCCGGGCAGGCGCGTTCGGTGTATGGCGATCATGCACGCTTTATTAAAACCTATTTTTCAGATTACCCCGGTACCTTCTTTACTGGTGACGGTGCATCGCGTGATGCCGATGGTTATTACTGGATCACCGGCCGCGTTGATGATGTATTAAGTGTTTCCGGTCATCGCTTGGGTACGGCTGAAATTGAAAGCGCCGTGGTGCTGCATGACAAAGTGGCTGAGGCTGCGGTGGTGGGTTACCCACATGACATCAAAGGCGAAGCAATTTATGTTTACGTCACACTCAATCACGGTGAAGAGCCCAGTGATGAGTTAGCCGGTGAGTTACGCCAGTGGGTGCGTAAGGAAATTGGCCCGATTGCCACGCCGGATTTGATTCAATGGGCTCCGGGTCTGCCGAAAACCCGCTCCGGGAAAATCATGCGTCGTATTCTGCGCAAGATTGCCGCTAATGATCATGCCGAGTTAGGTGATACGTCGACACTGGCTGACCCTTCCGTGGTGGAAGAGCTGATTGCTAATCGGAAGAATCGATAGCGGTGTGTCACCCCGCTTGTGCCCAGTGGGGTAAACGTAGGTGAGGGATCTTTCTTTTAGTAGGAAGATTTCTCCCTGTGGTCGAAATGACAAGCCAGCCGTCATGCCGGATTTATGGGAGTACAGGTGGTAGGTTAGACTCAGCGTGCCCCGCTTTACAAGGTGAATTGTGGCGCAGCTACAAGAGAGGGTGCCCTGGGGCATCGGGTATCAGTCTGACAGGCAAGGCTAAAGCCTGACCTACTTCTGCCACTTGAGAACTGCCTCGCCATGGGTCTGGTTAATGGCTTTTTTCTCTAGTTCATCGGCTTGATTCTCAGGCACCTTGATGTGCATCAGCACCTGCTCCTGATAATCGGTATTAACCACCTCAACTTTTAGACTCTCCAGTAACCGTCGGATGTTGCTTTCATGAGGGTAGGGGAATTGCAACAACGCCTCCTTAACGGCAACCACCTCTACTAAGGGCAGCTCCTCCATGACGGCTTGAACGGCATTAGAGTAGGCCCGCACCAAACCACCCGCGCCCAGTTTTACGCCACCAAAATAACGGGTAACTACCACCACGATCTCTCCGACATTTTTGTGCTGCAATACATTAAGCATCGGTTTTCCCGCGGTGCCCTGCGGCTCGCCGTCGTCACTCATGCCAATCTCAACAGTATTGTTAGGTTCGCCTGCGATGTATGCCCAACAGTTGTGGCTGGCGTCCGGGAAAGTGCGCCGTACCGCCTGAATAAATTCGACCGCTTCAGCCTTGTTACTGACACGTCCGGCGGAGGCAATAAAGCGGCTTTTCTTTAATTCCTGTTCAACGACGATGGTGTCGGCAGGCACGAGGTAGTCGGGCATTAGTGGGCCGTTGTTTTGGAAAACAGGTTAATAACAACGACACCGGCAATGATCAGAGCCATGCCAATCAGTGCCGGTGTGTCGGGAATTTCTTTATAGACAAAAATACCAACTAACGAAATAAGCACAATGCCCAAGCCCGACCAGATGGCGTAGCTGATGCCGATAGGGATGCTGCGTAGAACCAATGTCAGGAAATAAAATGCCACGCAATAGCCGACAACCACAATGATGCTGGGTACCAGTTTGGTGAATTCAGCTGAGGCTTTAAGTGCACTGGTGGCGATGACTTCGGCGATGATGGCAATAGCAAGGTAGAGATAGGCCATGGATGTATCAATCCGTCAGAAACAAGCGGCTATGATACCTGTGTTACGTAGCTTCATAAATGTCATTCCGAATGTATGTGAGGAATGTTGCCGAGATGTTTAGATTTTTCCTGCTAGTCGAAATGACAGAGGCTATTTATCCAGACTGAATAACTTGGCGCGTACCAAACGCCGATATTCACGGGGGCTCAGTGATACACGGCGTTTGAACAGCGCTGAAAAATAGCCGGGATCGCTGAAGCCGACGCGATAACTGATTTCTGCAATGCTCAGGTTGCTGTCCTTGAGTAAATCTTTGGCCGTACCGAGGCGGATATGTTGCAGGTATTCCAACGGCGTATTGTCGGTGGCCTGCTTAAAGCGCCGGTTGAAGGTGCGCAGGCTCATATCAAATTGTTTGGCCACTTCCAACAGACTGATTTCATTGGCGTAGTTTCTGAGCATCCATTGCTGTGCCTGAATGATTTCTTCGTCGTGATGGGAGCGTTGTTCATCAAAGGAATAGAAAATGCTTTCGTAGGTTTGTTTAATCTCGTGGGCAAAGTGTTGCTCGATCTGACGGGCAATTTCATGGTCATAAAAGCGCTCGATAAAATGGATGATCAGGTTGGTGATCGAGTTCATCCGGCCAGCGCAATAAATATTGCCGGAGTTGGTGATAAAACGTTTGGTTTGTAATTTGACCTTGGGATAATCTTTTTTGAACTGTTCGAAGTAGTACCAGTGCGTGGTGGCGGCTTTGCCATCCAGCAGCCCGGCTTCGGCCAGAAAACACACGCCGGTGCCGGTGGCGCAAATAAGTGCATCCTGCTGGTGCTGCTTGATGACCCACTCGCTAATCACAGGGTATCGCCGCAGCATGGGTTTAGGGTTGCCCCACATGCCGGGAATAATGATCAAGTCGGTGTGCTTAATCTCTTCTAGCTTCTTGTTGGGGCGAATCTCAATGCCACCCGTGATGCGGATGGGCTCGGCGTCAATGCTGGCAATATCAATGGTTAGGCGAGGGCTGCCTGGTTTTTTAACGCGCTGATGGGCGTCAGCGGCATTCAACATTTCGACGGGCAGGGTGATGCTGGTGCCCAGTGCGCGAGGAAAGACGAGAACGGTGATGTGCTTCATAGTGGCCTGTTATGGGTGTGAAAATGGCGAAATCGTCAAATGTGTCTAATATACCTAATTAAATGGCGAGTATGCACTAGTTGTCATTATTCTTACGCTTTACTATGAGCCTCATAATTAGGCTTAGTGTAATCAGGAGAAGTAATTTGTCATCGTTACCAGTGATCGTGAGTTTTGGGGGCATCAGTCCTGCCGGTAGATCATCGTTCCACCACGGTTATCGCCGTATGTTGGCCGATGTACTGGATGCCGAAACGGTCAAGCAAACCTATACCGATCTGGCGATTCTGATGAATCTGCTGAAGTATAAAGATGGTAGCTATACCGATGCAGAAGGCACTCCAGTTGAGCTGGATGAATGGTTGGCCCATCACCGTCCGCATATCACTGACCATACGCTGGTTCGTAAGCTGGAAAAGAATCTCTTTGATCCTGATGCCATGCCATTACATGCGGCCTCTAAAATTGCACCTAGCGGTGACAATGCGCTTAGTTTTGAGATGCGTGCCCGCCATCTACCCAATGTTGTGCCGGATAACTGGACGGTGGAAAAGCTCGATGACGGTACCGATAAAGTGCGCGTTACCGTGGCTGGTGATCTGGATGTACTTTTTAAGGATACTCGCACCTCCACAGTGAACAGTGCCGGACAACTGCCGAGTGGCTTCACACCCGATAAACTTTACGCTTCACGTAGCCATCCGCGAGGATTGCAGCTGAGTGTTTATGGTGCGTCTGATGCCGTGCATGCCTTGGGCATTGATTGGCAGCAGGTGATGGATCACGTGTCGCCCGATGAAATCGGTGTATTTGCCAGCAGCAGCATGACGCAGCTGGACGAAAACGGTAACGGTGGTCTGTTGCAGTCGGCTTTGAAGGGTAAACGTGTCAGCTCTAAACAACTGGCGCTCGGTTTTGCCGAAATGCCGGCGGATTTTGTTAATGCCTACGTGCTGGGTAACGTTGGCGGTACCGGTGCTAGCGTCGGTGCCTGTGCGACATTCCTTTATAACCTCAAGCAGGGGTTGGAAGAAATTCGTTCTGGCCGTAAGCGTGTTGTGGTTGTGGGTGATGCCGAAGCGGCTATCACGCCGGAAGTCATTGATGGTTTCAGAACCATGGGTGCGCTGGCTGAAGATAAGGAACTGTTAGCATTGGATGGTGGTGATGTCGTTAACCACCGTCGCGCCTGTCGCCCATTCTCATCGAACTGTGGTTTTACACTGGCTGAAGGCGCGCAATTTGTGGTGTTGTTTGATGACGCACTGGCGATTGAGCTAGGTGCCAATATTCTTGGTTCTGTCGGTGATGTGTTTGTAAATGCCGATGGCTTTAAAAAATCCATCTCCAGCCCCGGTGTCGGTAACTACGTGACCATGGCCAAGGCAATGGCTTCAGCGCGTGCCATTGTGGGTGATGAAGGCATTAAACGCAGCTTTGTGCAGGCGCACGGTACCGGCACACCGCAAAACCGTGTGACTGAATCGCATATCCTTAACGAGATGGCAAAAACCTTTGGTATTACTGACTGGCCTGTTACTGCTGTGAAGAGTTATTTGGGGCACACGCTAGCGGTTGCAGCGGGTGACCAGCTGATGTCGACGTTGGGTGTTTGGAAGTACGGTATTATTCCAGGCATTAGTACAGTTGATCATCTTGCCGATGATGTACATAACAGCGATCTTAATATTCTCACTGAAAACCTCGATGTAGGCACTGAGGGTATGGATGTTGCGATTCTTAACTCCAAGGGCTTTGGTGGTAACAATGCCTCGGCCAGTATTTTGGCGCCGCACGTGACGCGTGTCATGCTGGAGAAGAAACACGGAGCAGCTGCGCTGGCTGAGCATGCCAAGCGTAATGAAGCAGTGCGTGCAAAATCTGAGCAATATGATGAAGCGGCCAGAAAAGGCCAGTCAGAACTGATCTACAAATTTGGTTTGGATGTGAAAGAGGGTGACGATGTAACCCTGAGCAAAACCGAACTGAAAATTGCCGGTTATGAAAATCCTATTAGCCTTGAGCTGGATAACCCGTACAGCGATATGTGCTAACGGTGAAGGTATTTTAAAAAGCGGAGCAATGTCTCCGCTTTTTTGTGTCTTTTTTTCATCTGACGGTATAAATACATGACAAATGTTTGGCTATTGCCACGGTTATGAAAGACAGCCGAGCAAATATAAACTTAGTGTTTCGATAAAGAAAAGTAACGGTAACACTCAGCCTTGGGTCTGTAATAATTACTGTAATGTTAGGTAACATATTGAAATTAAAGTAACAGTTTTCCACACTTGATTTATAGTGATGTGGTGAAGCGCTGTCAGCTTATTCACATGTTATATATGCTACGTTTACTTATACGAAAAAATTCAAAAATTGTTCGAATATGACTATTGATAAATCATAACTACTTGATAAATATAGACAATAACTATTTTGTTTAAAAAACAACCAATCCGTAGAAATGCTATGAATACAAGGCACTTAGTGACTAACTCAGATCTTATCCTCAAAGATATCCACAGATTTTGTGTACAAAAAAAATCGGTACTTTGGGTGTTACTACTTAGCCTGTTGCTAGTGGGCTGTGCAGGCAATGTGCCGCATAACCCTGAAAATATTTGTGCCATTTTTGAAGAAAAACGTGATTGGTATAAAGCTGCAAAACGCACGGAGAGGCGCTGGAAGGTGCCTTTACAGGTGCCGATGGCAATGATGTACCAAGAGTCCAGTTTTAAGGCGGAGGCGAAGCCACCGAGAGATTATTTGCTGGGTATTATTCCCTGGGGGCGAGTGAGTTCTGCCTATGGTTATGCGCAGGTGAAAACAGCAACCTGGAAAGACTATAAACGGGAAACGGGCAATGGTTGGGCTGATCGTGATGATTTTAACGATGCGATCGACTTTATGGGTTGGTTTATGGATAAAACACAGCGCATTAACAAAGTCTCTAAATGGGATGCACGTGCTCAATATTTGAATTACCACGACGGTTGGGGTGGTTACAAACGTGGCACCTATCGCAAAAAGACTTGGCTCCTGGCAACCGCTGATAAAGTTAAGGTGCGTGCGAGTCGATATGGATCGCAGTATCGTCAGTGTAAGGATGATCTGGATGCGGGCTGGTTTCGTCGGTTATTTAGCTAATGGACATTCCCTATCAAGCTGTCCCAGCAGAAACATTGGGTAACATGATTGAAGAATTTGTTACCCGTGATGGCACCGATTACGGTGAGCAGGAGCTTACCCTGGAGGCCAAGGTGGCACAGGTTATGAGTCAATTAAAGGCGGGTAAAGCTGCCATTCAATACGATGAAGCGCTGGAAATTTGTGAGATTGTGTTGTTGACATAATTGAGATGAAGAGTGCCTCCGGGCAGATTTTTTTACCCTGAGGCGTTGACTTTATTCACAACAGAATAAAAACCTAGCTGTTTTTACATTCTTCTTAAAATAGCGTGACTTTATTTTGTTCTGCATTACAAAATGCATGTAACATGTTGATATTAAAGTACTTTGTTGTTGTTGATTAAAAATCGATCAATCTAGTAAAAGTCCCCTGTTTACATGACTTTGGGGTAACTACCCAATTATTATCCACTAAGTTATCCACAGCTTCTGTGGACAAGTTTTAACACTTCTGAAGGCCGCGTCGGCGCTGATTTTGCGGGAAATCAAGCCGTTTTCGGCAACATTTTTAAATTAAATTTTGTTGCGAATCAGATCGCGGATGAGAAAGCGGCAGGGGTTAAGTGCGTCAATCAATGCATGTTCAATAGGTAGCGTTTCGTTACAAATTTGAGAAGCCAATAATTCACTGGCCAGAGGGCAGGAAACAAGGCCTTTTGAGCCATGTCCGGTGTTTAGGTACAGGCCGGGTTGATAGCTGCCGGGGGTGTCAAAATGAGTTGTGGCATCTTTTCGCAGGCGCGCGTATTGCGCTAAAAATTGCGCACGATCTGGTAGTGGCCCAACCAGCGGCAGGTAATCGGGACTGGTGCAGCGAAAACCAACACGTCCTTTTAATTCATCACTATCTAATTGTGACCATTGTTGCTGGTCTGCCAATTCGGGCACCAGCTCGCTGATCTGTTCAATATTACGCTGATGGTCTTCACTGCGTAGCTCCGTTGTGTCGGTATCCAGATTAAAAGTGGCACCGATATGAAATTGGCCATTAAGTGCAGGAGAAACGTAGGCGTTGCCACAGATCACCGTGTTTAAACTTGCTGTCTCGTTAGCCGGGATATGACTGACCTGACCGCGGATACGTTTTAGGGGTAGGAACGCGCTGTTTTCGAATCTAAGCGCATCATGGGCGTTAGCAATAACAACAGTGGATGCTTGAGCCAACAGTTGGCCCTGCGCGTTTAAAAGCTGCCATTGATCGTTTTGATAGCACAACCGTTCTATTTCAACGCCTGCTTTGAAGGTTATGTTGGCATGATCAAGATAACGGCGGCACAAAGCTCCCGGAACCGCCCAACCCGCTGCTGGGAAAAACAAACCGCCACGATGTAACTCAATACCGGCAAGCTGACTGGCTTGCTCACTATCAACCGCATGAACCAGTGTTTCGGGCTGTGGGCAGTTTTCTAGAAACAGCTGCTGTCGTGCCGCCTCTTTATCCGTGTGGGCCAACTGCAAAACACCGCATGCATCGAATTGTTTCGAGTCATCGTTGAGTAATTGCTGTAGCTGCTGTGTGGCGTACAAATAGGCGCGAGTGTAAAAGTCTGATTTCAGCGAAGCTTCAGCCGATAGCTTGGTGTAAAGAATGCCCTGTTTATTGCCGGAGGCTTCCTGAGCGGGTTGTTCGTGACGATCAAATACCTGAACCTGCCAGCCTCTGCGGGCAAGGCTAAAGGCCGTTGAAGTTCCCGCTAAACCGGCACCAATGACAATGGCTTTTTTATCGTCAGAGTTGTTTCTTGGCTGTGTAAACCAAGGTGTTGTGGTTGCTTCGGGTGGAATGACTGATTCATCTGTGAGCCGCCCCGTCAGCATATGACGTTTACGACCAAAACCTTTGACGCGAGTGATTTCAAAGCCAGCTTCACGTAAACCTTCACGTACGGCACTGGCGGCGGTAAAAGTGCTGACGGTGGTGCCCGTTTGGCCGAGTCGAACAAGCTGTTGAAACAATTCCGGCGACCACATCTCCGGGTTTTTAGCCGGTGCAAAACCATCCAAAAACCAGGCATCGATGGGGCCACGTTGAGAGCGAAAACCATCCAGAACATCGCCAATAAACAGGTTCAGATCGATACGCTCTTCAATAAAACTGATGCGATGCCAACCCGCCGTTAAGCAGGGGTAAAATTCTATCAAGCGTTTTGAATAGTCCGCCAGTTCCGGCCAACTGGCTAATGCTTTGGCAAGGTGCTCAGCTGTTAACGGAAATTTTTCGACTGTAGTGAATTGCAGACGGCAGTTGGGCGCTATTTGATCACGTAATTGCCAGGCACAGAGAAAATTCAGCCCCGTACCAAAACCGGTTTCACCGATGTGGAAGGTAGCCGCTTCTGTTGCTGCCAATGCCTCAAGCCGTTCCGGTAAATGGTTCTGCTCAAGAAACACATAACGCGTTTCATCAATACCGCTGTGGCGAGAGAAATACACATCATCGAATTGTTGTGATAGCGGCGCGCCGTCTTCGCTCCAGTCGAGCTGGGCGGTGGTGACAGCGGCAGGCGAAACGGGAGTATTAGTCACTGGTCTTATCTTTAAACTCACACAAATCTTCAATAATACAGGCGCCGCAGCGGGGTTTGCGGGCGGTGCAGATATAACGGCCGTGCAGAATCATCCAGTGGTGGGCGTCGAGTAGAAACTCCTTGGGCACAAAGCGCATTAGTTTTTGTTCCACTTCCAGTACGTTTTTACCGGGCGCGACCTTGGTGCGATTGGAGAAACGGAAGATGTGGGTATCCACGGCCATGGCGATCTGTCGGAAGGCGGTGTTGAGCACGACATTGGCGGTTTTGCGGCCAACGCCGGGCAGGGCTTCGAGTTCTTCACGCGTGTCGGGCACGACGGAATTATGCAGCTCAACCAGCATGTGGCAGGTTTTGATGACGTTTTCGGCTTTGCTGTTAAACAGGCCAATGGTCTTGATGTATTCCTTGAGCCCATCGACGCCAAGTGCGGCAATGGCTGCGGGCGTATTGGCGACGGGATAGAGTTTGGCGGTGGCTTTATTGACGCCAACGTCGGTGGCTTGTGCCGATAGAATAACGGCGATCAGCAGTTCGAAGGGGGTGCTGTAGTTCAGCTCGGTTTTTGGCTCCGGATTTTCTGCCCGCAGGCGGCTAAAAATCTCGTGGCGCTTTTCAGCATTCATAACAGGCGCGTCTCAAATAGTGTTAGCGGACTACTTAATATCGCCAGTGACTCGGGCACGTTTGGAGCCCACAGCCGGTTTTTCACGGCGTCCGTCCTGGAAGGCTTTGATGCGATTATCAATGATGTTCTTACCGGCAATCATCAAACCCATGCCAACAAAGGCACCGGGCGGCAGAATGGCAAACAGGAAGCCACGGTAGTCGTCTATCAGTACGATTTTCCAGTCGGCGGCAATCGGGCCGAGCAACAGGTCCATGTCGGCAAACAGGGTGCCCTGACCAATTACTTCGCGCATGACGCCCAATACCAGCAGAATCAGTGTGAAACCGGCACCCATCATTAAACCATCTATAACGGCAGGTAGAATCGGGTTTTTACGCGCAAAAGCTTCGGCGCGACCGAGGATGGCGCAGTTGGTTACGATCAATGGGATGAAGATGCCCAGTGACAGGTATAACTCGTAGGTTAAGGCTTGGCTGAGCAGCTCAACACAGGTCACAAAGGAGGCGATAATCATCACGAAAGCGGGCAGGCGCACGGTGTCGGGCACCTGTTTGCGAATCACTGAAACCGACAAATTGGAGCCAATCAAAACCAAGGTGGTCGCCAGGCCCAGGCCCAACGCATTAACCACAGAGCCGGTCACGGCCAGTAACGGACAAAGACCGAGCAGTTGCACCAGCGCGGGGTTATTGTCCCACAGGCCGTCGGAGGTTATTTCACGGTAGCTTTTGGTTGCCATGATTCTTTTCTCTTATTCGCCGCAGCGCTTCTATTCTGACTCTTCAGCTGTTGCGGGTTCGCTTTTTGCGGCCAGCAGCGTGTCACGGTTTTCGTTGAAATACTCTAATGCGGCATGCACGGATTTTACCACCGCGCGCGGGGTGATGGTGGCACCGGTAAACTGGTCAAATTCGCCGCCATCTTTTTTAACGTTCCAGCCCTGCGTGCCGGGGTCAGACAGTGACTTGCCGTTGTAGCTGAGTACCCAGGGGGATTTTTTTAATTCAACTTTATCCCCCAGGCCGGGTGTTTCGCGGTGCTGTAAAACACGCACACCAGCGACGCTGCCATCGGCAAAGATGCCGACGATACTGTGGATTTTGCCGGTGTAACCATTGGGCGCAATAGCGGGCAAAATCACCGCGATGGCTTTGCCATCCTTGCGGGCTACAAAGGCTTCGCCTTCATCTTCATCAGCGACCAGAGTTGAGTCGGTGATGATGAGGGTGTCATCAAGTAACACATTGTTGTGCGTGTCCTGTGGCAGAATCTCGTAGAGCGCCTTGGACTTGGCGGCATCGACGTTGTCCTGGATGCGATCGGCTGTCAGGGTCTGAGTAACAGCAATAATACCGGCCGTCACAACCGCAAACAGGCTGAGACCGAGGGTATTTTGTTTAATGGATTGACCTAGCATTGTGTATTCTCAGCAGACCTATTTAGTCGATTTGTGGCCGTAGGCACGCGGCTGGGTGTAGTGATCAATCAGCGGCGCAACAAAGTTCATCAGCAGTACGGCAAAGGCGACGGCATCGGGGTAATTTCCCCAGCTGCGAATCACATAAATCAGGATGCCAATGCCCGCACCGTAATACAGTTTGCCCTTGATGCTGGTGGCAGCGGTAACCGGATCGGTGGCAATAAAGAAGGCGCCGAGCATGGTGGCACCGCCCAACAGATGTAATTCCGGATAGGCGAAATTGCTGGGATCGGTTGACCAGAAAATCAGCGAAAGAAGGGTCAAAGCAGCCAGCATGCTGACGGGAATATGCCAAGTGAAAATTTTGCGGTAAATCAAATACGCACCGCCTGCGAAGAAACCAATGCTAACCAGCTGCCAGGCTTTCCAGCTTTCCGGACTGACCACTAGTTCAGCGGCCCAGAATTCTTCCGCGGTCACTGCGCCTTTATGTTTGAAGGCATCCAGCGGTGTTGCCATGGTGACGGCATCAAAGGCCCCATCACTGACGCTGAGGACTATTTCAGACAGGAATGGGAAAATTGCGGACAGGGTGTCGGCGAAGCCCATGGCCTGACCGGGCGCAATTGACAGGGTTTGTGGCGCCAGCCAGCTGGTCATTTCCACCGGGAAGGAAATCAGCACCAATGCATAACCGATCATCGCCGGGTTGAAGGGGTTTTGACCCATGCCGCCATAGAGGTGCTTGGCGACGATAATGGCAAATGCGGTGGCGATGAGGGTTAGCCACCAGGGTGCCAGTGATGGTAAAGAAAGGCCTAATAATACACCGGTCAGAATTGCGCTGTAGTCGGTCAAATAATGACTCAACGGGCGGCGGCGTAATACCAGTACCAGCGCTTCGCAGGCCACGGCAACCAATGATGCCCAAACGACATTGATTAAATTGCCCCAACCGAAGAACCAGGTCAGCATGGCGAGGCCGGGCAGGGTGGCCATGATCACCAGCAGCATCACATCGCCGGTGTTGCCACGGCGTGACAGGTGCGGGGATGTAATTCTTAGTAATGACATAGGAGTGACATGCTGCGTTAATCTCTTTTATCTGTATCGGCGTTTGAATTGTCAGCAGCTTGCTGGGCGGCTTTTTCTGCACGTTTTGCCTTGGCGCGTTCAAGTGCGGACATGGCGGCAGCAGGCTTTTCTACTGGTGATTCTGTTGCTGATTCAGTTGTTCGTGCGGGTGCGGCTGCTTCGCTATTTTCCGCTGTGCTTTGTGCTACTGTGGCACGTTTAGCTTTCGCGCGCTCTAATGCTGACATTGGTTTTTCACTGCCAGCTTCGGTGCTTTCAGCGGCGCTGTCACTAACACTGTCGCCAGTATTATCACCGGCTCTTTTATCGACGCTTTCAGCCGTATTGCCGGTTGCGGCCTGAGCGCGTTTTAACTTAGCACGCTCCAGAGCCGTTAAAGGCTTGGCCTCGTCGGCGGGTGCTGGTGCGGCTTGTTCTACTGCAGGTGCTTCCGTTTGAGCAGCAGAAGCCCGTTTCGCCTTGGCACGCTCCAGCGCTGACAGCGGCTTGTCTTCAGTTCGTGTAGCGCTTGAATCCTGTGCAGCTGCCTGCGTGCGTTTAGCTTTGGCTTTTTCCAGCGCACTCATGGCCTTGGCAGGTTTGGCTTCTTGGTCTGAGCCTGTATTAGAAGCAGCTTCGGCAGATTGCTCATCGTTACCAGCGGCGCGTTTAGCTTTGGCGCGCTCCAGTGCGGAAAGGCCTTTGCCTTCAGTTTTTTCCTGGGTCTTTTCTTGAACAGCGGGTACATCACTATTTTGAGCGCGTTTGGCCTTGGCTTTTTCCAGTGCTGTCAGGCCGCCGGTTTTCTTTTCGCCTTGGGCTGCTTTTTCGCTATCGGAGCCTTGTTCTTCCGCGCGGGCAGCTTTACGGGCCTTGGCACGTTCAACGGCGCTCATGACCGGAGCGGCATCTTTAGCTTTTTCAGTGGCACTCTTGTTAACGATTGTGTCAGCGGACGGTGCATCAGCAGTGTCTTTAGCTGCTGCGGCTTTTTGAGCCTTGCGAGCTTTGGCACGTTCCAGAGCGGCTTGAACGACAGCAGCTTTGGGATCGACAGCTGCTTTGTCACCATCCTCGCTAGTAGCAGTTTTTGCTTTTTTAGACGCTGCAGCGGCTTCGGCGCGCGCTTTACGTTTGGCTTCTTTTTCAGCCTCTTCCTGCTCCAGTCGCGCGGTGCGAGCTTCAAAACGTTGGCGAGCGTGATCTGACGAGGTGCGTTCGTGTTCCTCGATACGAATTTCGCCCTTGGCAAAACGGTAATACTGCACCAGAGGAATATTGCTCGGGCAGACGTAGGAACAGGCGCCACACTCAATACAATCGAGCAAATTATGCGACAGGGCTTTGTCAAACTCGCGTGATTTGGAGAACCAGTACAATTGCTGCGGTAGCAACGTTGCCGGGCAGGCATCAGCACACATGCCGCAACGAATGCAGGCTTGCTCGGGGGCTGGATCCGGTAATTCCCTATTGGTAGCGGCGAGGATACAGTTAGTGGCTTTGACGACAGGCAGGGCAACGCTGTCGAGCGTGAAACCCATCATCGGGCCGCCCATTATCAGGCGGTGCAGTTGGTCCTGCTGTATATCAAAATGCGTCAGCAAGGCCTCAATGGGTGTGCCGAGTAGAACTTCGATATTGCCCTGTCGAGCAACGGCATCACCGGTAATGGTGGTGATACGTGAAATCAGTGGCTCACCTTTAACGATGGCACGATAAACCGCCACGGCGGTGCCAACGTTGTGACAGACAATGCCGATGTCAGCGGGAATGCCGCCGTTGGGTACTTCCTTACCGGTCAGAATTTGAATCAGTTGTTTCTCGCCACCCGAGGGGTATTTGACGGGAATACGTTCAACATGAATCAGCTGAGTAAGCTGTAATGCTTCAACGGCATGCTGCAGGGCTTCAATAGCCTCTGGCTTGTTGTTTTCGATGCCAATCAGACACTGTTCTGGCTGCAGAATATGCGCGATGATTTGCAGGCCCTGAATGACTTCTTCAGCGCGCTCGCGCATCAACATATCGTCGGCGGTGATGTAGGGTTCACACTCGGCCGCATTCAGAATCAGCGTGTTGATGGGTGAATCTTCGGCTGGATTGAGCTTCACTGATGTCGGGAAACCTGCGCCACCCAAACCAGTAATGCCAGCGTTGCCAATGTGTTGTAACAGCTCGCTTTTGTCGAGTTGTTGATAGTCGGCAACAGGTGTTAGCTCAGCCCATGTGTCTTTGCCATCGGGCGTAATGATGATGCAGCGTTCACTCAAACCCGATGGATGCGGAAGGGCATGCGTTTCGATGGCGGTGACGGTGCCGGATGTTGGCGCGTGTATGGCGGCACTGACATAGCCAGTTGGCTCGGCAATCATCTGTCCCTTGAGCACACTGTCGCCAACTTGAACCTGCGATTTGGCCTGCTGGCCGATATGCTGTTGCAGGGGCAGGATTAATTTGTCGGGCAGTAGCGCAGCTTCAATCGGTGCTTGAGTCGACTGATTCTTGTTTTCGGGCGGATGAATGCCGCCGTGAAAAGTGTGCAGGTGTTTGTTGGGCTGCCAGTTCATGCGCTGGCCTCCTTGACGGCGTCAGTGTTATCAGTGCTGCGATCAGTGGCGATGAGTTGCGTCTCCGGTGCGCCTGGCAAATCCCAACGCCAATCATTGAGTGTTACATCCACAGGCACCATATCAATACAATCTACAGGGCAGGGCTCGATGCACAGGTCGCAGCCAGTGCACTCATCGGCAATCACGGTGTGCATCTGTTTGGCGGCACCCAGAATGGCATCCATCGGACAGGCCTGAATACATTTGGTGCAGCCGATGCATTCAGCTTCGCGGATCAGCGCAACACGTTTACCCTTTTCTTCGCCGTGCTCTTCATCGAGCGCTACAAAATCGCGGCCTAATAATTCTGCCAGTGCATGAATGGTGGCTTCGCCGCCAGGTGGACACTTGTTAATTTCGTCACCGTTGGCAATGGCCTCGGCATAGGGGCGACAGCCCGGATAACTACATTGGCCGCACTGAGTTTGCGGCAAAATGTTATCAATCTGATCGACGACAGGGTCTTCATCAACTTTGAAATGCACCGCTGCAAAGCCCAAAATCATGCCAAACACGGCAGCCAGGGCAAGCAGAATCAGAATGGCGGTTAGGATACTCATGGATACGATAGCAGCCCGGTTAAGCCTGAGTCAGGCCGGTGAAGCCCATGAAGGCCAGCGCCATCAAGCCCGCTGTGATCATGCCAATTGCCGAACCCTTGAACGGGCCGGGTACGTCGGCGGTGTTGATGCGTTCACGCATGGCGGCAAACAGGATTAGCACCACGGAGAAACCGACTGCGGCACCAAAGCCATAGAACAACGACTCGACAAAGTTGTTGTCCTTGTTGAGGTTCAAAAGGGCAACACCCAATACTGCGCAGTTGGTGGTAATCAACGGCAGGAAAATACCCAGCACGCGGTGCAGCACCGGGCTGACTTTTTTAATCACCATCTCGGTAAACTGCACCATGACGGCGATCACCAGAATAAAGCTGATGGTCTTCAGATATTCCAGCCCCAGCGGTTCGAGCAGGTAGGTGTAAACCAGATAACTGCACACCGAGGACAGCGTCAGTACAAAGGTGGTCGCCAGCGACATACCCCAGGCGGTGTCGAGTTTGTTCGACACACCCATAAAGGGGCACAGGCCCAGAAACTGGACCAGTACAAAGTTGTTCACCAAAATGGTGCTGACGAGTATCAGTAAATATTCAGACATTGTTTGTCGTTTATTTGCCTATTATTTGTCATCTCGAGTGAAGTGAGGGATCTTGTGATCAAGATCTCTCACATGCGTTTACCCGTAAACGAGCACAAGCGAGATGACATGTTCTTTTATATCAGGTTAACTAACCCGTTCGCCTTCACGCGCACCTTCGTGCGGTTCCAACAACCAAATTTCTTCTTCACCGGGGCCGGCCGCTAAAACCATGCCTTCGGAAATGCCAAAACGCATTTTACGTGGTTTCAAGTTAGCGACCATCACCGTCAAGCGACCTTCCAGCTGTTCTGGCTGATAGGCGGTTTTAATGCCTGAGAATACATTACGCAGACGTTTGTCGCCAAAGCCTTCACCTAAATCCAGCGTCAGCTGCAGCAGTTTGTCAGCGCCTTTAACGTGATCAGCTTTAACGATACGCACAATACGCAGGTCAGTCTTGGCAAAATCATCAAACTCGATTTCATCGGCGATGGCTTCAACGTTGCTCGCTGCAGCTGGTGCAGGCGCTTTAGTTTTTTCCTGAAGTGCTGCGTGTGCTGCGGCATCTGCTTTAGTCACTTCCAGCATGGCGTCGATTTTATCCTGTTCGATACGCTGCATCAGCGGCTTGAATTTATTGATTTCGTGGCCTGTCAGGGTTTGTTTGCGATCGTCCCAAGTCAGGCTTTCAACATTCAGGAAGGTCTCAGCATTGGCAACCATGGTTGGCAAAATTGGTTTCAGGTAAGTACACAATACGCGGAATAGATGAATACCCATAGAACAGGCGTCCTGCACGTCCTGATCACGGCCGACCTCTTTTGCCAGTACCCACGGTTTTTGCTCGTCGATGTACTGGTTGGCTTTATCGGCCTGCGCCATGATTTCGCGCACGGCCTTGCTGAATTCAAGGTTTTCAAAATGCTCGGCGATTTGGTCGCCGGCGGCGATGACTTCATTCAGCAGCTCCGGGTTGCTGACAGTATCGGATAACTTGCCGTCAAAACGTTTTTTGATAAATCCGGCGCAACGGCTGGCGATGTTAACCACCTTGCCAACCACGTCAGAATTCACGCGCTGCATGAAATCTTCCAGATTCAAATCAATATCTTCGGTGCCGTTGCCTAGTTTGGCGGCAAAATAGAAACGCAGGTATTCGGGATTCAGGTGATCCAGATAGGTGCGTGCCTGGATGAAAGTGCCGCGTGATTTGGACATCTTTTTGCCGTTCACGGTCACAAAACCGTGTGCTTTAACTGCCGTTGGTGTGCGGAAATCAGCACAGGACAACATGGCGGGCCAGAACAGCGCGTGGAAATTGATGATGTCTTTACCGATGAAGTGATACAGCTCGGTGTCGGAATCCTTGGCCCAATACTCGTTAAAGTCGAGATCATCACGACGTGCGCACAGATTTTTGAAGCTGGCCATGTAGCCAATCGGTGCATCCAGCCAGACGTAGAAGTATTTACCCGGTGCGTCAGGGATTTCAAAGCCGAAGTAAGGTGCATCACGGCTGATGTCCCATTCTTGTAAACCGGCATCCAGCCATTCGCTGAGTTTGTTGGCAACCGCTTCCTGCAAAGTTCCGCTGCGCGTCCATGTTTTTAGCATGTCGGCAAAATCAGGCAGCTTGAAGAAATAGTGGACGGAATCTTTTTCGATTGGCGTGGCACCGGAAATCGCTGATTTTGGATTAATCAGTTCAGTCGGATTGTAGGTGGCGCCACAGGCTTCGCAGTTATCGCCGTATTGGTCTTCAGCCTTACAACGTGGGCAGGTGCCCTTGATGAAACGATCCGCCAGAAACAGGTTTTTCTCAGGATCAAAGGCCTGCGTAATACTGCGCTGGGCGATATGCCCGGCGTCGCGACAGGCTTTATAGATAAACTCACTCAGCTCTTTGTTTTCAAGCGAGTGCGTTGAGTAGTAGTTATCGAAACCAATGTGGAAATCACTGAAATCCGCTTCGTGTTCCTGCTGCACACGTTTGATTTGCTCTTCAGAACTGATGCCCATTTGTTCAGCACGCAACATGATGGCGGTGCCGTGCGCATCGTCAGCACAGACATAGGTGCAGGTTTGACCACGTTGCTTTTGAAAACGTACCCAGATGTCAGTTTGGATGTACTCAAGCATGTGGCCCAGATGGATGGGGCCATTGGCGTAGGGGAGAGCACTGGTAACAAGAATTTTGCGAGCTGTTTGCGTCATGATTTGGCGGCTGTTTCGACTGTAATTTAAAGCCCGCAACTATACCCTTCGCGGCTTTTTTTTGCATCCCCAATCGCTTGTCGGATAGCGATTTTGTGTTAAATCGTTAGGCGATTGGTTTATTTTGTTATCGTAGCCGGTTTTGTGATTGTTTTTAAATGCTTTAATGGGGCCTATAACCCTGTTTTTACTGGGGTTTTAGTAGGCAGAAATAACTGGATATTTGCGGCTTTTTCCCTTTTAATTCCGCGCTTTATCCCCATTAAGCAAACAGTTGTTTTAACAGCCCTACCAATCAAGCAGAGAAATTCCTATGTCAGAACTCACCGCCGCGCAGGTTGAAGCCGCACTTGCCAGTTATCAGGACAAATATTTAAACAGCGATTACGTTTCCACAGGCGCTGTGAAGGCCATTGATATCGATGCCAATCAGGTGCAAATCACCATTGGTCTGGGCTACCCGGCGGCGGGCATTAGCGATGAAATCAAAGCGGCATTGGTTGAGAAGGTTTCTCCGGTTGCAGGCGGTCGTGCAGTAAATATTGATCTGCAATGGCAAATCGAAGCGCAACAGACGCAGGCAAATCTGGAAGGCATGCCCGGCGTCAAAAACGTCATTGCTGTGGCTTCGGGTAAAGGTGGTGTGGGTAAATCCACCACCGCTGTGAATATTGCGCTGGCACTGTCCGTTGAAGGTGCGCGAGTGGGTATTTTGGATGCCGATATTTATGGCCCCAGCCAGGGTTTGATGTTGGGCATGGTTGAAGGTACTCGTCCGGTTTCTGAAGATGGCAAAACCTGGCAGCCTATTGAAGCACTGGGTCTGCAAGCCATGACTATGGCCTGTATGCTGGACGAAAACTCACCGATTGTATGGCGTGGTCCAATGGTCACCGGCGCTCTGCAGCAATTAGTGTCTTTGACCAAGTGGGATGATCTGGATTATTTGATTATCGATTTGCCACCAGGTACCGGTGATATTCACCTGACGCTGGCACAGAAAGTACCTGTAACAGGTTCGTTGGTGGTAACAACACCGCAGGATATCGCGCTGCTGGATGCTAAAAAAGGTATCGAAATGTTCCGTAAAGTGGATATTCCAGTACTGGGTGTGGTTGAAAACATGAGCGTACACATCTGTAGCCAGTGTGGTCATGCCGAGCCGATCTTTGGTTCTGGCGGTGGTGATGAAATTGCTGAAGATTACGATACTGAATTGCTGGGTCAGCTGCCGCTGAAACTGTCGATTCGTGAACAGGCTGATTCCGGTCGTCCAACGGTGATTGCTGAGCCTGATGGTGAAGTGGCAGCGATTTATCGTGATATCGCACGTCGTCTGGCTGCTCGTTTGGCGTTGCGCGCGAATGATGAGAGCAATGTCTTCCCTGAGATTCAGGTCATAGAAGATTAAAATCTAGAATTTGTCATCCCGTTTATGCTCGCTTGCGGGTAAACGAATGTGAGGGATCTTTTGGGTTGAAAGATCTCTCCCTGCCGGTTGAGATGACAAGGGTTTTGGTCGGCTCTAGCACTAGAACAAATGCGCCATTTATGGCACGATTCTGCCCCATTGAAATCTTCTAACTGGATAATACGCAATGAGCATTAAAGCGGATAAATGGATTCGGCGCATGGCCGAAGAACAGGGCATGATCGAACCCTTCGAAGCGGGGCAGGTTCGTTATTCTGAAAGTGGCGAAAAGCTGATTTCCTACGGTACCTCTAGCTACGGCTACGATGTGCGCTGTTCGAATGAATTCAAGGTGTTTACCAACATTCATTCTGCAACCGTTGATCCGAAAAACTTTGATGAAAACAGTTTTGTTGATATTCAAAGCGATGTTTGTATCATCCCGCCCAACTCCTTTGCCTTGGCGCGTACGATTGAATATTTTCGTATCCCGCGCGATGTGTTGACCGTGTGTCTGGGTAAATCCACCTACGCACGCTGCGGCATTATCGTTAACGTAACGCCGCTGGAGCCGGAGTGGGAAGGTCACGTGACATTGGAGTTTTCCAATACCACCACCTTGCCAGCCAAGATTTACGCTAACGAAGGTGTGGCGCAGATGCTGTTCTTCGAATCCGATGAAACCTGTGAAACCAGCTACAAAGATCGTGGCGGTAAATATCAGGGGCAACGTGGTGTGACATTGCCCAAGACCTAATTTATTAGGTTTATAGATACAAAAAAGCGCTGTTGGATTTCTCCTTCAGCGCTTTTTTATGGCCTGCTTTTTCTGAACAGTTAGTTAACTTTACGTTGCGCAGAAAGAATCACTATCGGATCGAGCGGTACATTTTGATACTGCTTTACGGTACCTGTGCGCACGCGGCTGATCATGTCAATGATGGGCAAACCTTCGGTGACTTCAGCAAAAACCGCATAACCCGGTTTGTTGAAGCTGGCGTTAAGGCTGGCATTGTTTTCCAGATTAATGAAAAACTGTGTGGTTGCGCTATCGGGGGCGGGCAGGCGCGCCATGGACAACGTGCCGCGGCGGTTGGCTAAGCCATTATTGGATTCGTTCTTAATGGGGGCGTTGGTTTTTTTAGGACGCATTGAGGCTTCAAAACCTCCACCCTGAATCACGAAGCCGGGAATGACACGATGGAAAACCGTGTTGTCATAGAAGCCGTCGTCCACGTAGGCGAGGAAGTTTGCTACCGTGATGGGGGCTTTTTCGGGGAATAATGTGATCACCATTTTGCCCATGCTGGTTTGCATGACAACTTGAGGCTTTTCGACCGCTGTTGGCGTGGTGTCGGGTGCCTGTTCAGCCTGAACTAAAAATGCATAGCTCAGGGTGAGTAGCAGGGTGACTGAACGAAGAAGGTAGCGCATGTTGTTTATACCCAGCCAGTGTCTTTGCGTTTAGGTTTCAATGAAGGCAGTACCAGACCCAGAATCAGACCCAGTAAAATCGCGCCTGCACCCATCATGAAATATTGACTTTTGGCGTCATCTTTCAGGCGATCATTGTCGGAGCTCAATAGATCTTTGTCATTCTTAAGCTGTTGATTTTCTTCAATTAATTGTTGGTTGCGCTGGTTAATGCTGATGGCGTTGCCGGATACATCTTTGATGTAGTTAAGTTCTTTTTCCAGCTTGGTATTGGCGTTTTGCAGTGTTTTGTTTTGCTGACTTAACTGGGAGGCACTTTTGTTGGCGCTCGATTGTCCGCTGGCCAGGATCTTATTTTTTGCTTTCAATGCGGTCAGCTGTTTCTGTACCTGCACCAGCCGTGTTTTAGCAACCGGGCTGTTGACCAGATAGCGGCTTAACACCCAACCTTCGGTTCCGGCTT
>Ga0209396_1000805_pt1 | contig 36214 bp, 31 predicted proteins | sample GOMGulsemesocosm_6_FD_184638 | JGI IMG/M metagenome (GOLD analysis project Ga0209396, IMG submission 184638) | Methane-oxidizing microbial communities from mesocosms in the Gulf of Mexico - GOM8C Gulf of Mexico (SPAdes) (version 2) | ecosystem: Environmental > Aquatic > Marine > Cold seeps...
CTGAAGTTAATTGGCATGAGTTTGCTAATGAATTTGTTACCTCTTTAGGTTTATCATTCAACCCATTTACTACGCAAATTGAACCACATGACTACATTGCAGAATTATTTGACGCTGTAGCTCGTTTTAACACTATTTTAATCGATTTTGATCGTGATATTTGGGGTTACATTGCTATGGGTCACTTTAAGCAGAAGACTATTGCTGGTGAAATTGGTTCATCAACCATGCCGCATAAAGTTAACCCAATTGATTTTGAAAACTCTGAAGGTAACTTAGGTATTGCTAACGCATTATTTACTCACCTAGCACAGAAATTACCTATTTCTCGCTGGCAGCGTGACTTAACCGACTCTACTGTTTTACGTAACTTAGGTGTTGGTTTTGCCCATGCAATGATAGCTTACGGCGCAACCTTAAAAGGTATTAGCAAGCTACAAGTAAACGAAGCAAACCTAGCCGCTGAATTAGACAGCAACTGGGAAGTTTTAGCTGAGCCTGTACAAACTGTTATGCGTCGTTACGGTATTGAAAAGCCTTACGAGAAATTAAAAGAATTAACGCGCGGTAAACGTGTAAATGGTGAGTCAATGCGTTCTTTCATTATGACACTTGAGCTACCTGATGCAGCTAAAGCACAGTTATGTGAAATGACACCAGCTAGTTACATTGGCCGTGCAGTAGAATTTATTAACGAATTAGATTAATTTCGTTTAAACTTGTGCTGATAAAGGGACCTTAGGGTTCCTTTTTTATGTTCAGGACTTTTCAGACAACCTGTCTTTCAACGCACTAGTGCATCCATGCACGTTGATGAACGGTATTAATAAAGAGAGTAACCAAACCATGCAAACAATCCATTGGGGCGACCTAACGCCAGAACAGTTTTTAAAAGAATACTGGCAAAAAAAACCTTTATTGATCAAAGGCGCTTTTAAAGACTTTACCGATCCTATCGACGCTAACGAACTTGCTGGTTTAGCCATGGAAAGCGAAATAGAATCTCGAATCATTGCTAATAAAAATAATCAATGGCAAGTCGAGCAAGGCCCTTTTGAGTCATTCGATAAATTTGGTGAAACCGATTGGACACTCCTTGTTCAAGCAGTAAATAATTGGTCTCGTGATACCCAGGCTCTTTTAACCGCTGTTGATTTTATACCTCAATGGCGTATTGATGATGTGATGGTCAGTTTTTCAACGCCGAACGGCGGTGTTGGCGCTCATTTAGATCAATACGATGTTTTTATTATTCAAGGTGAAGGGAAACGTCGCTGGCAAGTGGGTACACCCGATAGCTCTCTTAAAGAGTTATTGCCTCACCCTGATTTAAAACAAGTATCAGAATTTTCGCCTGTTATTGATGAAATAACTGAAGCAGGCGATTTACTTTATATTCCGCCTAATCATCCGCACAATGGCGTATCAATCGAAAACTCCATTAACTTCTCTATTGGTTTTCAAGCACCGAATAATCAAGAACTGTGGTCAAGCTTTGCTGATAAACTCATCGATGAAGATCTAGGCGAACAACGATTCCCAGATCAAGAGAGAACATTAACAACACAACCTCAGCTACTTGAACAAAATGACATTGAAAAACTTAAATCTTTTATGCAAAAACAGCTAGAAGACGATAGCTTATTTACCCCTTTTATTGGTAAATACCTGACGCAAAATCACCATGCTTTAGAAATATTAATGCCAGTAACTCCCATTACCAGCGAACAATTAAGCGATATATTAGCAGAAGCCGAAAATACCTTAGTACCGGTTTCAGGCATTAAAAGCTTAATTATTGAAAATAAGCCACAAGAGACGAGTTTTTTATATATAAATGGCGAAAGTTTTTTAATTGATAAAGAAACAATAGAATTAGCCACTTACTTAACAAAGTCGAAAGCTTTGACCACCAAACAGGTAAAAAGTTTAACAAGCTGTTTGAAAAACGAGCAATTGTTAACTAATGTTCTTAATATGGGCTTTTGGTATGTAGAATAGAAATAAGTGGAAAGAATAATGTCGTTTAGTGTCAGTCGAGTAAAATGGGAACAAGCATCTTCTTTATTAAGAGATGTACGTGAAAAGGTTTTTATTTGCGAGTGGCGCATTCCACGGAAAATTGAATTTGACCGAAAAGACCATTACGCTTTTCATGTTTTGGTCTGCGACGATATTACCCAAGAGCCCGTTGCTACGGGGCGAATTTTATCTACCGGCGAAATCTCCCGTATAGCGGTATTAATGTCTTTTAGAAAGAGAAACGTCGACCGTGACGTTATGAAAGGATTACTCGCGATAGCAAAAGATTTAAAGCTTGATGAAGTATTCATGTACAGCCCTCTCGAAGATGTTGAATATTTTAAGGAATTTAACTTTATCAGCGCAGGGGCAGTATTTATGGAAGCTGGCATGCCGAGACAGCGCATGTCTTGTTCTGTTGAAAACATCAGTAATTCTACCAATTTTTCTTTTAATCATTAATTTGTCAACGGCATGAATCGTCGATAAATAAACTTCCTAGCGATTTTAATCGCGATGCTCACAAATCATGTGCTCAATTCTATACAATTAACTGAGCAAGCAAATAGTAATATTTTGATCTCACACCTAGCGTAGCGTTAGGCTAAGTGGTATTGTGCGCTCCGAAACAATACAACTCTTATTACAAAAGTAGAAAGATAATTAACTAAAAACTTTTTACGCGGAGATTTAAAAGTGGCAATTTTTGATTTAGTAGATTTCGACAACCATGAACAAGTTGTTTATTGCAGCGACGATGCAACGGGCTTAAAAGCTATAATTGCAGTACATAGTACTGCACTTGGGCCTGCAGCCGGAGGTTGTCGTTTTTGGGATTACGTAAACGATGAAGCAGCCTTGAAAGATGTTTTACGTTTATCAAAAGGTATGACTTACAAAAATGCTATGGCCGGTTTAAAACTTGGCGGTGGTAAAGGCGTTATTATCGGTAACCCTAAAAACTTAAAGTCAGATGACTTATTTAAAGCATTTGGTAAAGCAGTTAATAATTTAGGTGGCCGTTATTACACCGCCGAAGACGTTAACATAACTACCGGTGATATGGCTGTAGTTAACCAAGTAACTGACTTTGTTTCAGGTCTTGAAGGAAAAAGTGGTAATCCAGGACCTTTCACTGCATTAGGAACTTTCTTAGGTATAAAAGCTGCGGTTAAATTCAAATTAGGCACTGATGATCTTAACGGTATCAAAGTAGCTGTTCAAGGTTTAGGTAGCGTTGGTTATTCACTATGTGAAAAATTACATGCGGCGGGTGCGAAATTAGTTGTTACTGATATTAATCAACAAATATTAGATAAAGCCGCTACCGAGTTAAATGCAACCGTAGTAAGCCTTGATGACATATACTCACAAGACGTTGATGTTTATGCCCCATGTGCTTTAGGTGCCTCAATTAATGATGAAAGTATTGCTCAATTGAAAGCAGTCATCATTGCAGGTTGTGCAAATAACCAATTAGAAGAAGCACGCCATGATCAAATATTACTAGAGAAAGGTATTTTATATGCGCCTGACTACGTAATAAACGCGGGCGGTATTATTAATGTTGCGTTAGAAATTTATCCTGAACCATACTCTGCCGATAAAGCGACCAGTTTAGTTGAAAATATCTATCATACACTCATGAGTATATTTGAATCAGCTAAAGAGAGAAACTTACCTACAGGTCAAGTATCTGATGAAATGGCAAGAGCAATTATCGCGAATGGCGGAAAATAATTTTTAGTTAAACACTAAAACATTACATTAAAAAACAAAATAAAAAGCCGCACTATATAAATAAAGTGCGGCTTTTTTATTTGCTGTAAAGTATAGAAGCAGTTCAACTCCTATACCTTCAACTTTACTGACTAATTAACCGGTAATGTTGGCACAAGAATTCCTGCCATTTCTAACATTACTCGCACAACTTGACAGCTATATCCAAACTCATTGTCATACCATACGTAAAGTACAGCGCGATCGCCATCAACGATAGTTGCTTGTGAATCAACAACACCCGCATAACGCGACCCCACTAAGTCAGTAGAAACAATTTCAGTTGAAGCAGTGTAATCTACTTGGTTTTGTAGAGGAGAGTTCAATGAAATGTTACGCAAGTAATCATTAAGTGCTTCTTTATCAGTAGCGTTTTTCAAGTTCAAGTTCATGATAGCCATTGAAACGTTTGGCGTAGGAACTCGAATTGCGTTACCCGTTAATAAACCTTTCAATTCTGGTAATGCTTTAGCAACAGCTTTTGCTGCGCCTGTAGTACTAATAACCATGTTTAATGGTGCACTACGGCCGCGACGAGGCGCTGGATGGTAGTTATCAATTAAGTTTTGATCATTAGTGTAGGAATGTACGGTTTCAACGTGACCATTTCTAATACCAAATTCATCGTTAATGGCTTTTAAAACTGGTGTAATAGCGTTGGTTGTACAACTTGCAGCAGAAACAATTTTATCATCGGCTAAAATCATATCTTGGTTTACGCCATAAACGATATTCTTAATATCACCTTTAGCTGGAGCTGTTAATAATACTTTTGCAACACCTTTAGATTGTAAGTGTTGACCTAAACCTTCTTCATCACTCCATACACCCGTGTTATCAACAACTAGAGCGTCATTAATACCATATTGTGTGTAGTCAATATCGCTAGGGCTTTTTGCATAAATTACTTGAATAAATGCGCCGTTAGCTTTAATTACGTTATTTTCTTCATCAATAGTAATGCTACCGTTAAAAGCACCATGCACTGAATCACGACGTAATAAACTGGCACGTTTAGCTAAATCACCTTTACCACTTGGGCGAATAACAATAGCACGTAAGTTTAATGTAGAGCTCGGTCCAGCACGTTCAATTAATAAGCGTGCTAATAAGCGACCAATTCGACCAAAACCATAAAGAACAACATCTTTAGGTTTTTGTATGGCTGAATTTTTATTAATCGTAACTAATTCTTTTTCTAAGAACTGTTCAATTGAAACACCATTGGCTTCCCCCTTGAACAAGTAACGATAAGCTAACTTACCCACATCAATACGTGATGGCGCTAAGTCCATCTTGTTTAATGCATCAATAAAAGGAAAACTTTCACGAAGACGCAACTTGCTATCTTCATGTAAAGCAACAGATTTATGTGCTTTAATGATGTCAATTGCAGAAGCATTAACTAATGGACGACCATAGATAGATACTTCAAGACCTTTATTTCTGAAAAGTTGTCCTATAATAGGCTGCATATTTTCAGCAAATGTTTGGCGTTCTTGCCAGCTAGCTTGGTATTGTTCCTCAAGATGAGAAGTCATTGCGTAAACCTTTTTATTTCAGTCAATTGAACGATGAGTTATTATTAATGTTAGCTATAATCTTAGCAGTAAAAGTAATAATAATTAAATGCGGCGCTATTGTAATCGAACATGAAAACTTTCGCCACTAATTACATGATTTTCTCTTATTGGACATGGTACAAAAAATGAAGTTATTAATGTTATGTTTTACACTGTTTTTTTTATTATCGGGTTGCGATAACAAACCTAATTTTGCTGAACTTTGTGAAAGTAATAGTGAAATTTGTAGTGAGTTTAAAGAAGACTCTTGGTGTAAACGTGAGCGTATAATGGTTGGTTTTGCCAACCTTGAGAATAAATTGAATCCTTCGGGCTCACATCAATTTAACCAGTTGATCGCTTATGAACATTATGAAAAGTGCATGGTTCATGCATCAAAAATAGAACATATAAAATTGAAACATAAACAGACCATGCGTGTAAATAATGCAATAAAAGCTAAAAGTCGTATTGTCGCAATTTCAAAAGCAACAGAAAGCTCGGAGCACCCTCATCTACTCTATTACCATTGGTCACGTTATATTAACGAAGAAGCATTAGCTAAGTTTTTAGGCCAAGAAGGTAGTGACGCTCTAGAAAATCCACAATCGCAATATAACTTAGCGACCTATTATACAAAGATTGATCCTAAAAAGACGCTAAGTTTACTTTACCGCGCTTTAGAGCTTTATAAAGCAGATGAGAAAATAAACCCTGAAATATTTCAGTCGATATCAACCATCTTTGTCGAAAATAAAAGTGCTAAACAGGTTTATATTTGGTTAAAGGTACTACGTTTGTATTCACCTGAAAATAAAGAAGTTACCGAGCAGTCTTTGAATAATTATTTAAATGGTTATAAATTAAATAAGGAATTGCTCGATAAGGTCGCTATATCAACCTTAGACAAGATTGAATCTGGGAAGTTTAAATCACCTAAAGTGTAAACTGAGTGAGTTTACACAATAACGTTTACCGGTAGGTTGTGGGCCATCATCAAAAACATGCCCAAGGTGTGAATCGCAGTGTAGACAAGTTATTTCCGTGCGTTTCATACCGTGCGTATTATCTTCAATATACTGCACATTCGGGCTAATAGCCTGATAAAAACTTGGCCAACCACAGCCTGATTCAAATTTAGCTTTTGATGAAAAAAGCAATTTATCACAGCAGGCACAATGGTAATTACCCTCTAACCAATGATCATTATATTCACCACTAAATGGCTGTTCAGTAGCTGCTAAACGGCAGACTTGGAATGCCGATGCCGATAATTTATCTTTATAAGGATCATTGGACATAAAGTTTTCCTTGGTTTTAGTGACCTAATTCGATCATTTCACGTTCTTGGCTTGACCATTCAACATGAAATTTCTTACCGGCTTCTTGATCTATACGCTCAAACGTATGTGCGCCAAAGAAATCTCGCTGTCCTTGCAATAAATTAGCCGGTAGAACAGCAGTGCGCATTGCATCATAATAAGTTAATGATGAGCTTAATGCACTTGTTGGAATTCCCATCAGCGCAGTTTCTGCAATGGTTTTTCGCCAATTTAATTGATGGGAATTTAGTTGTTTAGCAAAAAATTCGTCTAGCATTAAATTTTCTAAATTTGCATCTCGTTCAAAAGCTTCAGTAATTGACTGCAAAAATGCGGCTCGAATAATACAACCCGCTCGCCATATTTTGGCAATGCTAGCAAAGTCTAGCTCCCAAGAATGCTCATTCTCTGCTTGCTTCATTAATTGAAAACCCTGTGCATAAGCACAGATTTTAGAACAGTAAATAGCATCATGTAAGCGAGCGATAAACTTTGTTTTTTCTTCAGCGCTTAATTCAGCTACTTCAGGACCATTCAGCAGACTTGAACTTTGCACGCGTAATGCTTTAAATGACGAAATTGAACGCGCATAAACAGCTTGAGCAATCGTGGGTGCAGGTGCACCTAACTCTAAACTGCTCATTGCCGTCCATAAGCCTGTGCCTTTTTGCCCAGCTTTATCTAGAATTAAATCAACCAATGGAATCTTGTCTTCTGTAACTTTATGACGCAGTACTTCAACAGAAATTTCCATTAAATAACTATCTAATGGCCCTTTGTTCCATTGCTCAAAAATATCAGCAATTTCGTCAGTTGATAAATTTAACCCTGCACGTAAGGTATGGTATGCCTCACATATAATTTGCATATCGGCATACTCGATACCGTTGTGTACCATTTTCACATAATGACCAGCGCCTGCAGGACCAATATAAGCAGCACATGGCTCGCCATTTTCAATAATATCACCAGGCTTAGTACGCTCTAAAGGCTTACCTGTTTGGGGATCGACTTTCGCAGAGATAGCTTCCCAAATTGGTTTAATACGTGCCCAAGCATAAGGAGAGCCACTTGGCATAAGTGCCGGTCCAAAACGTGCACCAACTTCACCACCAGATACCGCTGACGAAAATAATATAAAGTTGTTTTTATATTTTTTCTCACGAGCAACCGTGTCAACCCAAAGGCTATTACCTGTATCAATAATAATATCGTCAGGCTGAATCCCCGCGCCAATTAAACTTTCGGAAACTTGATCAACTGGAGCACCAGCAGGCACTGAAAGCACGATAAGATGAGGTGTTTTTAAACGCGATAATAACTCTGTATACGAAGAGCAACCATAAACACGTTGTTTATTTTCACCATTTTCTAATTTGTCTTGAGCAATGACACCACTAATCTTTTCATTATCTAAATCAAATGCTGCAATGCTATAGCCATTATCTGCAAGGTTTAGTACTAAGTTCTTACCCATTACACCTAGGCCGATAAAGCCGATGTCACACAAATTATCATCTTGTGTCATATTAGAAAATCCATAAAAAATGCTAAAAATAATGGCGCATATATTATCACGAACAAAACTAACCGCATAGCGCTATACACTTATAATTCTCCGTAGCTCATAATTTAAATCCGTAATAAAACATCTTTTCAATCAACAAAACGTTATATACAGAAAGTTTTGCTTGTATAAATCTCAAAATGGTGTAATTTTACTACATTATCGTTATTTAGGGTTTTATCATGACTATTAAAGTTGGCATCAACGGATTTGGCCGTATCGGCCGTTTTGTATTTAGAGCAGCTGCGCAAAGAACTGACATTGAGATTGTAGGTATTAATGACTTAATCGACATTGATTATATGGCTTATATGCTCAAATATGATTCTACACATGGGCGTTTCAATGGCACTATAGAAGTTGTAGATGGTCAGTTAATTGTTGATGGTAAAACTATTCGTGTTTCTGCAGTACGTAACCCGGAAGAGTTGAAATGGGATGAGATAGGTGTAGATGTTGTTGTTGAGTCAACCGGCTTATTCTTAACAGATGAATCTGCTCGTAAGCATTTGACTGCTGGCGCTAAACAAGTTGTATTATCTGCTCCATCTAAAGATGACACGCCAATGTTCGTTTGTGGTGTGAACCTCAATGAATACTCAGGCCAAGACATAGTATCAAATGCATCATGTACAACTAATTGTTTAGCGCCTATTGCCAAAGTATTAAATGACAAATGGGGTATTGAAAGCGGTTTAATGACCACTGTTCATGCTACAACAGCTACACAGAAGACGGTTGATAGCCCTTCAGCTAAAGATTGGCGCGGTGGTCGAGGTGCAGGACAAAACATAATTCCTTCATCTACGGGCGCAGCAAAAGCTGTCGGTAAAGTGATTCCTGAATTAAATGGCAAGCTAACAGGTATGGCATTTCGTGTGCCTACACCGAACGTTTCAGTTGTCGACTTAACAGTTAACCTTAAAAATAGCGCTACTTATAAAGAAATTTGTGATGCGATGAAATCAGCAGCTTATGGCGATTTAGAGGGTATTTTAGGTTACACGGAAGATAATGTTGTTTCTAACGACTTTATTGGTGAAACTTGCACGTCAGTTTTTGATGCCGGTGCAGGTATCGCATTAACAGACAAGTTCGTAAAAATAGTTTCTTGGTATGACAACGAAATTGGTTATTCAAACAAGGTCCTAGATTTAGTTGCTTATATAAGTGATTACAAAAGCTAAATTTATTGCTACTCAAGAAGCTTTATCAGAAAAACCAAATGTTTACATTTGGTTTTTTTATATTGACACAATGACGTCATCTCAATAAATATTAGGTCATACGGTTGATCCTAATCAATAACAGCTCTCTTTACTCCCCATCACTTTTAATTACCTTCTACACTATAAATAATTATCGCTAGAATCAATATGCCTGTGACATGGAGACTATTTATTTTGGTTTACCTAAATAAATTATAAGTTATCGTATGAATGAATACCGCATTAAAAGTATTGTTAAAAGCTTAGCCAATATCAACAGCGCCAACTTTTTCCATGATATCTGTTTATCACTGAGTAAAGTTATTGATGCAAATTTTATTTTTATTGCTACGTTAAATAAAAATAATGCCACAGCGACCACTATAGCTTTAGTAAGCCAAGGTGACATTGTTAGTGATATCACTTACTCTCTCGCCCATAGTCCCTGCGCACAGGTAATTGATATCAAGATTTGTACTCATAGGTGTAATGTCCAACAACTATATCCTAATGATTCTTTACTGATTGATATGGAAGTTGAAGGATACGTGGGTGTGCCTCTAAAAAATATAGAGGGAGATACCATTGCTATATTAGTTGCCCTTTTTCAAGAGCCTATTTATAACACCAATGAAATTGAAACCCTATTCCTTCTTTTTTCAGGACTTATTGAGAAGGAACTCCATAAAAAAAACTACTCTGAAAAATTAGAATTAACCAATATCATCATCGAAAATAGCCATGAAGCGATTTTGATCACAAACGCACAAAATCAGATTCTTTATACTAATAAAGCTTTCAGTGAAATTACCGGTTATGACAAGAGTGAAGTAATCGACAAAACCCCCAAAATTTTAAAATCAAATCACCATGACGATGTATTCTATCAGCACATGTGGCATGACTTAGACATAAAAAAAAACTGGCAAGGAGAAATATGGAATAAGCGAAAAAATGGTGAAATATATCCTGAGTGGCTATCTATTAGTGCCATTTATGATCTACAGCATAACTTGAGTCATTACGTGTCCTTTTTTTCCGATATTACCGAAAGAAACAAAGACAAAAAGAAAATAAAGCGACAACGCTACTATGATACGTTAACCAAGCTAGCGAATAAAAAAATGTTATTTGAACAAATAGACCACAGCATCGAGGAGAACTTCAAAACTTCTGCAGAAAAAAAATCTTTATTTGGCCTTTTTGTGATGGACGTGGACTTATTCAAAAATATAAATACTATTTATGGGCACACTTTCGGTGACAAATTATTAATACTTATCGCACAACGCTTAACATCACTTATCCGTGACACTGACATTGTCGCGCGAACGAGTGGAGATAATTTTGCTATTTTTATAAAAAACTTGCCTTGTGAACAAGGTGCTCAACGTATTGCTGAAAATATATCAACGTCATTTTCACAATCTTTTCATCTCAATGGGATAACAACAAACTGTACATTAAGCATAGGTATTTCATTATTTCCTTATGATGCAAAAAATGCTGATAGTTTATTCAAGAAAGCTGAACAAGCCATGTTCGATGCTAAAAATAACGGCAGAAATTCATTCAGTTTTTTTACCTCTCATATGGAAGAAAGCGCTACTCGTAATTTGAAGCTTAAAAATGACCTTGAAGAAGCCATTAATAATAATGCCCTTGAGGTAGCCTTTCAGCCAATTATTTCATTAAAAACTCACTCAGTTTCGAAATTTGAAGCATTAGTTCGTTGGAATAACAAAGGTACTTGGGTGTCTCCTGTTGACTTTATTCCTGTTGCTGAAAACTTTAACTTAATAGGTAAAGTTGGTGAAATAGTTTTAAAGAAGTCTTGTATAATTCTTAAGCAACTTAAAGAACAAGGCTTTGTTGATATTATCTTCAATATAAATCGTTCTATTTATGAGTTCCCACGAGAAAAGGTCAACAATAATTCGTGGTTAAATATAATAGAAGAGTGCGGGTTGATACCCAATGATATCTGCTTTGAATTAACAGAAAGTGTATTAGCCCCCGAGAACGATAATAATATATATTTACTAAAAAGCCTCCAAGATGCTGGTTGCTCTATAGCACTTGATGACTTTGGCACGGGTTATTCATCGTTAAGCTATTTACGTCGATTCTCCATTGATATTCTCAAGATAGATCGAAGTTTTATTAAAGAAATGACCGTGGTGAATGAAGATAAGATATTGGTGTCGGCCATAATTTCAATGGCTAAAGCATTAGGTATTTCTGTTGTCGCTGAAGGTGTAGAGCAAAAAGAAGAAGTCGATATATTAACAGAGTTAGAATGTGACTTTATTCAAGGCTATTATTTTTCAAAGCCCTTAGCCGCTGAAAACTTGGTCAATTATTTAACCAATTTCAGCTTTAAAAACTAGTAGAACCAAAAAAAGCTGGTCTTATCATTAATAAATAACTTATTTACAATGATAAAACCAGCCTTCGTCATTCTTTGATTAATAAACTATTTTACATGCGCTAAAGCTTGCTTGGCTAATTCTGTAATTTTAGACCAATCTTTATTTTTTATAATCTCGTCGGTAACTAACCAAGAACCACCACAACAAGCAACATTAGGTAAAGCAAGGTAATTGCTCACATTGCTTAAATTGATACCACCTGTTGGGCAAAAACGAATATCAGGGAACGGGCCACCAATAGACTGTATCGCTTTTACACCACCAGACGCTTCTGCAGGGAAGAATTTCAAATGGTCGTAACCATAATCAATGCCATCCATCATTTCTGAAATAGATGATATGCCAGGAATAAGCGCAATATTACCTTCATTACCCGCTTGTAATAAGTCTTTGGTTAAACCTGGGCTGATAGCGAACTTAGCGCCAGCATCCTCACAACGTTGTAACATTTCACGGTTAGTTACTGTTCCTGCACCAACACAAGCTTCAGGTAATTCTTTAGCGATAATTTTAATCACATCAAGGGCCGCGGGTGTACGCAATGTTACTTCTAATACCTTTATACCCGCAGCAAGTAATGCCTTGGCAATCGGTAATGCATCTTCAACATTTTTAATTACAAGAACAGGTACTATTGGCCCCATATCGAATATTTCTGCTGGCGATAACTGCCATTTTTTAGTTGCGGTCATTATTTATACTTGTCCTTTCATTGAAGATAATTGCTGACGAATATAGGCTGATGCCCCTATCAAACCGGGTTGAGCTTCGGTGATCACATACGTCGGAATATTGTTAATAAAATTTGATAACCGGCCTTTTGCATCAAAGCGTTGTCTAAAATCGCTGTTTTGTATGAAACTTACAAAGCGAGGAACAATGCCTCCAGCAATATATACCCCACCAAAGCAACCTAATGTTAAGGCTAAGTTCCCGGCAAAGCTGCCTAAAGTATTGCAAAATTGAGTTAAAGATTTTTCACATAGTGAGCATGAACCCTCTATGGCTTTTGCCGAAATTTGTTCAGCCGACAAAGTGTTTTCAGGGTGATTTCCAATGGATAGAAAAGCTTGATAAATTTGTTCTAAGCCTTTACCACAAAGTAATTGTTCATATGAAATTCTATGTTGCTTACTTTCAAGTAAATAATTTAATATTTTAACTTCATCAGCATCTATAGGAGCAAAGTCTACATGCCCTCCTTCACCGCCTAAACAACACCAACCATCAATGGTAGGGACCAAACTCGCAACACCTAAGCCTGTTCCAGGGCCACAAATAGAAATGGGCTTACTTGCAATAGCATCTCCTTCACCTATCTGTACTTTCTGTGTGTCATTAAGCAAAGGGACCGCATGAGCGATCGCAGTATAATCGTTGATTAAGAATAACTGATTAATATTCAATTCATGTTTTAGCGCAGATTGAGAAAAAGTCCATGGTAAATTAGTCATGGTTATTTGATCTGTTTCTACTGGGCAAGCAATCGCCAGACAAGCGTTTATAGTTTTACCTGCACATTCATGTCTATCTAGATAAACACGCAAAACGTCGGCTAAGCTGGTGAATTCGCCACACTGATACGTTTGAATGTCACCCGTTGTTCCATCATCAGTAACAACACCAAGCCTGATATTGGTACCACCAATATCGGCAACTAAATTGAGTGTTGATTCACTCATGAAACTTTACCATCAACACCAAGCTCATCAGCTTTCAATTCGTCAAACAGGGAACAAGCACCTGTTTCTGCGGTACTTAAATTACGACGCATGAAGCCAAAAAGTTCTCGTCCCATACCTTGGTGATGACCATTTACTTGAAAAATAGCGTTATCGCGTTGCGCAAGTTCAGCCTCGTCAACTAATAACGTTAACTCTCCAGTTTCGCCGTCAACTAAAATCATATCGCCGGTTTGTACTTTCGCGATCAAACCGCCATCTAGCGCTTCCGGGCATAAATGTATAGCCGCTGGTACTTTACCTGAGGCGCCAGACATACGGCCATCAGTTACCATAGCAACCTTAAAACCCTTGTCTTGTAAAACACCAAGTGGTGGTGTTAATTTATGTAATTCAGGCATTCCACGTGCTTTAGGGCCTTGAAAACGGACAACTGCGACAAAATCTTTTTCTAATTCACCGGCTTTAAATGCAGCTTCAAGTTCGTGTTGATCTTCAAAAACAACAGCAGGAGCTTTAATAACAAAACTTCCTTCACGTAACGATGAGGTTTTTATAACAGATGTACCTAAGTTTCCTTTAAGAACACGTAAACCACCGTCAGCTTTAAATGGGGTAGCGACTTTCGCAATGATTTCTTTATCACCAGACTCTGAGACACCATCAATCCAAATTAATTTACCTTCTTGCATGACAGGTCTCTGGGTATAACGAGATAAACCATGACCACAAATAGTTTCAACATCTTCATGAACTAAACCGCCCGCTATCAACTCTTTGAAAAGAAGCGCCATACCACCGGCTTCTTGAAATTGATTAATGTCAGCATGACCATTGGGGTATATACGAGTAAGCAGTGGTACAGCTGCAGATAAGTCATTAAAGTCTTGAAAGTTTATAATGATGCCGGCAGCACGAGCAAAAGCAATAATATGCATGGTTAAGTTAGTTGAACCACCGGTCGCTAATAAAGCAACAATAGCGTTAACAATTGACTTTTCGTTAACCATTTTACCAACAGGCATATAGTTACCTGATTGCTGCGTTAAGCGAGTTACTTGGCGCGCCGCCGCTTTAGTGAGTTCTTCGCGTAATACTGTGTTAGGAGCAATAAATGAAGCGCCAGGTAAGTGCAAACCCATCACTTCAACAACGAGTTGATTCGAGTTTGCTGTACCAAAGAAAGTACAAGTACCCGCGCTGTGATAAGAAGCAGACTCAGCTTCTAATAACTCTTCTTCTCCAACTTCACCTTTGGCATGCTGTTGGCGAACACGAGCTTTTTCTTTATTAGGCAAACCTGAAGGCATGGGGCCAGCTGGCACAAATACTGTTGGTAAATGACCAAAAGTCATACTAGCAATAAGTAAACCTGGCACGATTTTGTCGCAGATCCCCATCATCAAAGTACCGTCAAACATGTTATGTGACAAACCTACAGCGGCAGACATCGCGATAACATCGCGGCTCATTAGGCTTAAATCCATACCCGGCTGACCTTGAGTCACACCATCACACATTGCAGGAACGCCCGCAGCAAATTGTGCTACTCCGCCCGCTTCTTTTACCGCTGCCTTTATAATCGCAGGGTAAGTTTCATAAGGTTGATGGGCAGATAACATATCATTATAAGCTGAAACGATTGCTATATCAGAGTGACTAATCCCCGTTAATGTTTGCTTGTCTTCTTTACCACAAGCGGCAAAACCATGGGCTAAATTACCACAAGATAAACTTGCACGATGAACTGTTTGAGAGCTTTCTGCGTCAATCTTAGCTAGATATGTAGCACGTGTGTCTTTACTGCGCTCAATGATTTGTTTGGTTATCGCTAAAACTTGTTTATTCATTTTAATAGTCATATGTTACTCCGCCCAATACACTTTTGTATTGATATCTGGGTTTTGTAAAAATCCCCTAATAGGCATTTCTTGTTGATTGTTATTTGCTAGCGCTTTTTCTAAAACGACTTTTTTACCTTCGCCACAAACATGCAAAATAATATTTTTACTTTCTACTAAATATGCGTAAGTAAACGTTATACGCTCATGTGGCGCAGTTTTTGGTACAACTTTCATTAATGCATCACTGTTATCAAGAGCAAGTGCCGCTGATATTTGTTCACTACATGGAAATAAAGAAGCTGTGTGACCATCTTCACCCATACCAAGAATTAGCACATCTAAAGGCAGTAGATTTTCTTTAGCATCAGTATTCAATTGAGCTAAAGTATCTTGATTACACGCACCTTCTTTTTTCAGATTGAAAAAAGTTGCTGCTGATGCTTTATTTTTTAATAAGTTTTCATGTACCAAACGTGTGTTACTCGCATCAGAATCAAAATCAACCCAACGTTCATCAGCTAAAGTTACGGTCACGTTTTGCCAGTCAATATCCTTATTAGATAATGCGGAAAAAAAACCTTTAGGCGTTGAACCTCCAGAAACAGCAAGGCTTGCTTTACCGTTACGACTAAGAGCGTTTGATAAAAGTTCAGCCACATTATTTGCTAAAGCATTGTCTAGATCTGCTCGCTGAGCGAAATCATTTAATTGGTACATATTTATATCCTGAAAAATTTACATTATTTCTAAAATTTAGTTATTCAACCCACTGACGATCATCTCGGGCTATCATAGAAAGTGAAGCCACAGGGCCCCAAGTTCCTGCCGGGTATGCTTTCGGTGCTTCGTTGCTTGTCTGCCAAGCTTCAATAATGCTGTCTGCCCAAGTCCAGGCAGCTTCAACTTCATCGCGGCTAACAAATAATGATTGGTTGCCATTAACAACTTCTAGCATCAAACGTTCATAAGCATCGACAACACGTTGGTTTTCATAAGTTTCTGAAAAGCTCAAATCGAGTTTATTCTCTTGGATGTGCATTTGTGATGCGATACCAGGAATTTTATTCATCATTTGTAATTCAACGCCTTCGTCAGGTTGCAAACGAATCGTTAACTTATTAGCGGGTAAGTCGACATGGCTGTCTTTAAAAATATTGTGAGCTTGTGGTTTAAACTGAACAACTATTTCACTATGTTTAGCTGGCATGCGCTTACCCGTACGTAAGTAAAAAGGTACGCCGGCCCAACGCCAATTATCAATTTCCGCTTTTATAGCTACAAAAGTTTCTGTATTACTTTTTTGATTAGCGCCTTCTTCATTTAAATACCCTGGAACAGGTAGCCCATTTAAATATCCATCAGCATATTGACCGCGAACCGTTTTTTCTTTCACGTTCATACGGTTAATAGGTACAAGAGCCTTAACCGCTTTTAATTTTTCAGCACGAACACTGTCAGCACTTAAATCTGCTGGCGGCTCCATCGCTAATAAAGACAATATCTGTAATAAGTGGTTCTGGATCATGTCACGCATTTGGCCTGCATCATCATAAAAACCCCATCGCCCTTCAATACCAACACTTTCAGCAACAGTTATCTGTATATGATCAATGCTATTACGATCCCAATTATTGGTAAATAATGAGTTAGCAAAGCGTAATACCAATAAATTCAGTACGGTCTCTTTACCCAAGTAATGATCGATGCGATAAATTTGATTTTCATTAAAGTAACGTGAAACTTGATCGTTGATGACTTTTGATGATGCTAAACAATTTCCTATCGGCTTTTCCATAACGACACGATCAGCATCACTAATAAGTTGAGCAGAGTGCAAACCGTCAGTAATATCACCATAAATAGCAGGAGGCGTTGAGAAATAATAAACACGTGTTTCATGACCACCTTTTAGCGTTTGCGCTAAATTTTTGTATGAAGCTGCATCTTTAAAATCTAATACTTGATAAACCAAACGTGCGGTGAAGCGAGCAAGTACATCTTTGTCTAAACCTTCTTTAACAAACTCGGTAAGGTTTTCAACCACAAAGGCAGTAAACTCTTCAACTGTTTGCTCTTGGCGGGCAACACCTATAATTCGGCTTTGTGCATTTAATAAATTCGCTTTATCTAATTGATATAAAGCAGGTATTAATTTACGACGAGACAAGTCACCAAGCGCACCAAAAAGTACAATTTCACTGGCAGACTGAAGATCAGAATTTTTCATATAACATTATCACTTATTTCGAGTGTCTTTATAGATACGTAAGTATGAGTAAATTATAGCGGTTTGTCGCTATATCGAACATCACCAGACATATTGTAACTAAACTACATTTAGGCTTAATTTAGCGGGAATAATCACATCAGTAAAGAACTTTTTGTAATTAAATTACATTTTAGGTATTATGGGTAAATAGCGAGTTAAAGGTAATATTCATTAGAAGCTTTTAAATCGTTTAGTTGATTTAAGATAAACATAAATTAATTATTTGCTAAAAATTGCCATTTTGTTTTATATTAGCTGTAATTATGAAATAAATTTTCATTATTCTCGTCATTTAGACAGAAAATAAATTACAATTATTGTAAAAATTAGGGTTAACCGTCATGAATGTATTAGAAAAGATCGCCAACGAATTAGATACTTTCAGTAAATCTGAACGCAAGGTGGCAGAAGTAATATTGTCATCACCTGGTACCGTTATTCATGCCAGTATTGCGGCATTAGCTAAGCAAGCTAATATCAGCGAGCCTACTGTAAACAGGTTTTGCCGACGTTTAGACACTAAAGGCTACCCAGATTTCAAGCTACACTTAGCTCAAAGTTTGGCAAATGGTACACCTTACGTTAATAGACATGTTGATGAAAATGATACGGCTGATGAATATACCGATAAAATTTTTGAATCTACAATGGCGAGTCTTGAGTTAGCGCGTAAAAGTTTAGATGGTAATGTGATCAATCGCGCAGTAGATGTTTTAACACAAGCGAACAAAATTTCATTTTTTGGTTTAGGTGCTTCTGCAGTAGTGGCACATGATGCTTTAAATAAATTTTTCCGCTTCAATGTACCCGTGGTTTATTTCGATGACATATTAATGCAACGTATGAGTGCTATTAATAGTCGTCAAGGTGATGTGGTGGTCGTTATTTCGCATACTGGCCGGACAAAGTCACTTGTTGAAGTCGCTAGTTTAGCCAAGGAAAACGATGCAATTGTTATTGGTATCACTACTGACGGCAGCCCTTTATCTAAAGAATGTAATATAGTGCTTTCTGTCGATGTTGCCGAAGACACCGATTTATATATGCCGATGTCATCACGTATTGCTCAACTTGCGCTTATAGATGTACTAGCAACAGGTTTTACGTTAAGACGCGGTACAAAGTTCAGAGATAACTTGAAGAAAGTAAAAGACAGTTTACGCAGCTCACGTTTTGAGCGTAAAGATTAACCATAATTATTGAGCGTACTAACATTCGCTGTTTAGTATTCAACAATAACACTATTATGAAGTAAGGATTAAGATGCCTAGAAGAACGAAAATTGTAGCGACCCTTGGGCCAGCCACTGACGACAAAGCCGTATTAAAAGAAGTATTAGCCGCAGGTGTAAACGTAGTTAGATTGAACTTTTCTCATGGAATTCCACAAGATCATATTGATCGTGCAAACAATGTTCGCGAAATAGCTAAAGAGCTGGGTGTCTATGTCGGTATTTTAGGTGATTTACAAGGTCCTAAAATTCGTGTGTCTACTTTTAAAAATGGTCCTATCAAACTTGCTATTGGTGATAAATTTGAACTTGATGCAGAGTTAGCCAAAGGTGAAGGTTGCCAAGAAAAAGTTGGCATTGATTACAAGAAGCTTCCGCAAGATGTTATCCCTGGCGATATTCTTTTACTTGATGATGGCCGCGTACAGTTAAGAGTGTTAAGCACAAAAGGTCAGTCAGTTTTTACTGAAGTTACCGTTGGGGGCCCATTATCTAATAATAAAGGTATTAACCGCCAAGGCGGTGGCTTAACAGCTCCTGCATTAACAGCGAAAGATAAAGAAGATATTAAATTAGCCGCAAAAATCAATGTAGATTTCTTGGCAGTATCTTTTCCACGTGACGCCGCAGATATGCGTGAAGCACGTTTATTAGCACAAGAAGCCGGTTGTGATGCTCGTTTAGTCTCTAAAATTGAGCGTGCTGAAGCGGTTAATGATGACAAGATTCTTGATGATATTATTTTAGCATCAGATGTAGTTATGGTTGCTCGTGGTGATTTAGGTGTTGAAATTGGTGATGCTGCTTTAGTGGGTAAGCAAAAACATATTATTACGCGTAGCCGTCAGTTAAACCGTGTTGTAATTACTGCGACACAAATGATGGAAACCATGATTGAAAATCCAATGCCTACTCGTGCTGAAGTAATGGATGTTGCAAACGCTGTACTTGATGGTACTGATGCAGTAATGCTTAGTGCCGAAACTGCTGCAGGTAAATACCCGGTAGAAACAGTAAAAGCCATGTCATCAGTTTGTATCGGCGCTGAAGAACATCGTTCAGTTAATATTTCTAACCACCGTATTGAGCTTACTTTTTCTGAAATTTCAGAAACAATTGCTATGTCAGCTATGTATGCAGCAAACCATTTAGAAGGTGTGAAAGCGATTATTTCACTTACTGAATCAGGACATACCAGCAAAATAATGTCTCGTATTACTTCTGGCCTGCCAATTTATTCCTTATCTCGTCATGATAAAACATTAAATAAAACCGCAATTTATCGTGGTGTTTACCCTGTTGAATTTGATTCAACAGATTTTTCTGACGAAGAGTTAACAAATGAAGTTTTGAATGAAGTATTAAAAAATTCAGATTTGAAAGTTGGCGATAAAGTTATCTTTACTCATGGTGACATGATGGAAACAGTGGGTGCTACAAATACCCTGAAGATATTAACGGTAGCGAAAAAGCACCTTAGTTAACGAGACAGACTTAGTTAATTCAAAAGGTTGTACGTAATATAAGGCAGTGATTTTTCACTGCCTTTTTTTGTGGGAAAAGCATGGTAATTACTTAGTGATTACTAAGGTTATTTTACAGAGTTTGCATCTATACTTAGTTAGTATGAAATCACGTTATTATTGTAATTTTGTAATATGCTTTTTTGTCCCTTGAAAATTTTCATAAAACTTCTGATGATGATATTTTGAAAACGTATCAACTCGCGTATCGTAATCGTTAATCCATGTAATTAACATCTCTAAATTATCATCTTGAGCTTGCTTAGAACTATATTTATGAGGCTCCCAAGGTCTATTCTTGGCATTAATAATACATTGCGATATCGACAAGTCTAAAAATATAATGTTTGTTGCAGAGTTACTCATATCTGCTTCATTTTCACTGATCAACAATTCAAGCAAATCCGTATAACAGCCTTCAATAACCCAGCTATTATTGGCATGGGTAAACGCGTTAATTAACGTCAGTGAAGCAGCAATAGCCATTCTTTCTGGCGGGCTTGTTGGCTGCCAAGCCAACGTATCAAGATCTAAGTGGGCTAAACCTTTTTCTTTGGCGAGCTTTTTAGCTAGTGTGGACTTTCCTGAACCAGAATTTCCAAAAATAAGTGTTTTTTGCATTATGTCTCTGCTTGTTTAGTATTACTTTCAATAAATACAGTGAAAACCTAAAAGTCCAATATATGGTTAAAAGACTCCCCGAGAAAATTTACCGTATTCAAAGCTATTTTAGTTTTATAATTAAAACCTCTTAACAACATTAGAAATGTCTGCTTAGCCTAGTGATTTTTTGCCTGACTATGTCTTCGCGATATTCTTTACCAGCATATAAATCGATAATACATGATAAGTATCGAAATTCATAAATGAACGTTTGTTAGCGATTGGCAGCCTATAATATAAAATCCAATGTTTTGCCCCCTCAGACTAAGCCATTCTATTTCTGACAAAGAAACGACTCATCCACCGAATGAGTATATAGCTCATCATAAAACAGGCCAATGACATTCATCATTTTGTCGCTCAAGTCAGCAAAGAGATCATAAGGTTAGAAGGGCTAAAGGTTCACATGATGCTTAGCTAATATATTTTTATATGTGAACGTATGCGATAACTTGCTAACTCCTCAAAGTTTCACTCCAAAATCAATTTGCTTACCACATTTGTACATTTAGTTTAATCATTGAATGGGAAAAACTTGCGCCAAGACAAACTTTAAAAGAATATTATTCTCTATTATTCACCGGAGTCAAAAAACAATACTAGCATTACCCACTTTATATAGTAAATACGCAAAAAACGTTCTTCAAATTCATGAAATAATTACTTTATATAACGCATAGTTAAATTAGCTAATAAAGCGTGATGCATATTCTAAAAATTTAAGAGAGTTACATGATTGATTTATCTGAAAAAATGAAGACGCCATTGAGTGTTATTTATATGGATGCAAATGCGACAACTCAAGTATTGCCGCAAGCAGCTGCTGCTGCATTATCTACAATGGAAACGCATTTTGGCAACCCTAGTAGTAGCCATGTAACAGGATTGCAAGCAAAACAAATAATGATTAACACTCGCGAACAGGCGAAGAAAATTATTGGTTCAGACAAAGGTAAAATCATCTTTACTAGTGGTGCAACCGAAGGTATTCAAACTGCTATTCTCTCGGCGCTGCTAAATGCCAAGAAAACACTCGATAAAAACAAAAATCATTGTTTATTATATGGTGCAACAGAGCATAAAGCAGTACCAGAGTCTCTTAAACATTGGAATGATATCCTTGAAATAAATGCTGAATTAAAAGAAATTCCGGTTAATGAGATTGGCGATCTTGACATAGACTTTATTACTAAAGAAGTCCCCAATGCATTAATGATTTGTACAATGGCAGTTAATAATGAAACCGGCGTTTATCAAGATATTGCCCTACTCGACCGCACTATACGTAGCAATAACCCTTCCGTATCTTGGATGGTAGACTGTGTGCAAGCATTGGGCAAAACTCAGTTAAGCTTATCGCAAACGAGTATTGACTATGCACCATTTAGTGGCCATAAACTTTATGCACCTAAGGGCATTGGTTTCATGTACGTCAATGAAAACTCTCCATTTACCTCATTTATTGCCGGTGGCGGTCAAGAAAATGGCTTACGTTCAGGTACTGAAAACCTACCAGGTTTAGCCGCGTTAAATGTTATATTTAGCATGCTAACCGGAGAAAACAAGCATACATTTACCCCTGTGGAGATGCTTCATTCATTTCGTCAGCAAATCGTAGCCGCACTAACGCGAGCTTTCCCTAAAATTACTTTTAATCATAGTTTTGATAATTCAGTACCAACCACAATGAACTTTGCTATCCCTGGTTTTAGTTCGAAAGAAATAATGGATTTGTTCGATGCAGCAAACATACGTGTTAGCTCAGGTTCAGCTTGTAGTTCTAAAGTGACTCGCAGTTTTGTATTAGATGCTATGGGTCTTCCTGCATGGCAAAGTGAGTCAGCAATTAGAATGTCATTTGGTCCTGCTATGACACAAGAACAAGTTAACCTTCTTTGTGAAAGAATAGGCCTTACGGCTCAAGCATTGGTAGAGAGTTGCTTAACCATTGACGAAAATACGATACAAAATGAAACCCAGCTTGAAGGTCTTTTACAACTTAAAATTGGGGGGAGCTGTAGTTGGTTATACGTCGATAAAAAAACTAACTCAGCCTTATTCATCGACCCATTACCTGAATTAACAGGCCGATTAAGAAGTTTACTCGCTTGCCAAGGACTTACTTTAACAGCAGTGATCGATACCCATGGTCATGCAGACCATGAGTCCTGTAGGAATACAATTGCTGATGAGTTCTTATCTGCGCAACACAGTGATGCGCTCGGATGGCCAGAGAATGCACCAAAAGCAGTGATAGATAACCAAGAATATCAATATATTACATTAGGTGATAAGTGGTTGGTTAAAGTCCCTACTCCCGGCCATACTGATGACAGCATGAGTTTGTTATTATGTGAACCTGTCACATCAGCAACGAACAAATTGGCTATTCACTATGCGTTCTGTGGCGATCTAATTTTAATGGATAGTCTTGGACGAACCAACTTCTCAACAAGTAGTGCGCCAATGATGTATGCAAGCTTGCAGCTTCTGAAAAAATTGATCGGAAATAACAGCTTACTTTGTCCAAGCCATGATTATGGAAACGAGTTCACCACAAGTATTGAAGCAGAAATGTCACGTAACTTATTACTTAAGCAAGTGATGAGAAATGATATAAATAGCGACCAATTTAGTCAGCAAAAAGCAATAATGGATACCCACTTAATTGATGAGGCTGGCAGTGAAATTATGTGCGGTGCTTTAATTGGTGATTGTCATCAAGTATCTGTAGTTGAATATGATAGCGCGACTTTAGCTCAAGCAATACAGCAGTCAGATGATATCAAGCTGATTGATATTCGTGAACCGCATGAATACTCACTGCAACATGATGAAAGGTTTGCAAAGAATGTTCCTTTAACTAAATTAGTTCAATTTGTGCAAGAGCATCAACAAAATAAAAAAGAGCAACTTGTCCTTATTTGTCGTAGTGGCAGTCGTTCACATATAGCTGCACAAGCATTAGGGCGTTTAGGCTTTGAACACGTAGGACATTTAAAAGGTGGATACGCTTTACACCAATACTAATATCTATTTTATATAATTTAATGTTTTCCTACTTCAGATTCAGGTCTGAGGTAGGTATATGTAATATGAGTAACTAAGTTATTTCATCGTCACTTAAGTACTACCTGAAAGAAGCCTCCTAATACATTCACTGTAGGAATATTGAGTTTGTGCATCGGGTATAGCGCATCTACATTTTTCATCCCCCATTTAGACAGCACCTACATTAATTTTCCGCTTTTCAGTTTATGTTCGCACGTATAATCAAGATTAATTGCAGCTCATAGATCACTAAAGCCATTTGTTTGAGTAACAAGAAGTCATCGACGAGCATCCTAGGTTAAATACTTAACTTATATGGCTTACCTTTGGATGTTTAATAACAAACGAGATGTATTGTGAATCTGTACATCAATCAAAAGTCAGTCTGACTTAGTTGCTCTATTGATGCAATTTTTACATGGCTGTTAATGCATTCAGGCTAGCATGTATTTTAAGACAACTTTACCCAACCGCTTAGCGACCCTTCACAACCTCCCAGATTACAAATACAAATGACCAAATAACAAAAACACCTTATACAAAAAATTACATTTAACTACAAAAAGGAACATTTACCTCACAAATGTTGTGTAGTCACTTATTAAGCATTAACTTAAAATATCATTTATCCCAACCGATAATTATTTAGGAAATATTGGAATGTTAAACAAGTTAGCAATAGTAAACGGTATTTCAATACCATGCTTTTCAAAAGTCACTTTAGTTGAGCAAACATTTCAGAAGTTTACTCGTTTAACCATGAGGTTAATGTCAATATTTCACAAGAAAAACTCAAGTGAATTATCAAAAATTTCACACAATACTCAGTACCTTCATTATGAAGTTTTTCACTTAGTGGGAGACGTTAACATCAACAATTCATCGTTAATGAAAAAGGAGTTATTGCAAGCTTTGGTAAAGCAGAAGTCGATTATATTAGATTTTACACAATTAAACTTTATCGACAGCTCGGGTATAGCGACTCTCGTTGAAAGCCTAAATATAACGCATGCGTCTGGGCTGAAGCTTGCCATCGTTGGTGCCAGGAACTTGCCTCTAAAAATGTTAGAATTAACGAAACTAGATAAAGTATTCACGTTATTTAATTCTATTGGAGATATAAAAATATAACGAACCCAATAGATTGTAAAGTTGACTAAAATGATAGTTTGGTTAGAGAGCCATCATTAGGATAATAGGCGGCTCTGGCGCTAGTTAATATTTTGGACAGTTTAAGAATAATAAATTTTTTATTGAAATACTTGAATAGCACATAAAGTTAAATCATCACACAGTTCATCACTTTCATTAAAATCAGTTAATGCTTCTGCGACATCATCAACCAAACAATGTGGACAAGCTTCCGCATCCAATAAAGTTTGTTCTAAACGAGAGAAGCCAAACTCTTCTTGTTTCGCATTTCGTGTTTCAAGTACGACATCGGTATAAACAAAGATAATATCATGATGCATTAGCTTAATTTCATGATTAGTCCATTCATACTCTTTTAGCACACCTATAGGTATATCTTCGGCTTGATCAAGTCGTATCAAGGTATTACCACGTTTGATATAACCATAAGGGTGACCTGCACAGGCATAACATAAGGTTTTTGTCTCAGGATCGTAAGACATAGCTATAGCGGTAACAAATTTACCCCGATTTTTCCGAGTAAAAAAGTGGGTATTTACATATTGGATTGCTTGCGCTGGATTCCCCGAATTACCTTCTGGACGGTAAGTACGAAGAATAGCGTCAAACATCGCAGCCTCTACAGCGGCACTCGGTCCATGTCCTGTAACATCGGCAATCATAACGCCAAACTTATGTGCTTCATGCTCGAGTTTGTCTTTTGAAAGGCTCATGACATCAAAATAGTCGCCACCCGCTTCTTTATAAACTTTAAACTTAAACGCTAACTCTATACCTGGAATTGAAAGATTTTCTTCGGGCAATAATAAATGCTGCAAGCGAGAAATCTCACTTAATTCTTGCTCTCGCCAATTAGTGATTTCTTGTAATTTTTTCTTTTCTTCAGCACGAGCAAGGCTAGAGACTGCAAAGTTTACTAATAGGTTCAGCTTAGATAAATCAAGGGTGTGGCTATCATTATCAGCGTCTAAAATTAGTACCCAACGTTCTACTTTAGCATCAAGTAAAATAGGTAAAACCAAGACATTGTCGTAAATGGCTAAATCGTCTTGAAATAATTCAGCGCAGTGTTCTTTGTAAACATGAATCGGACTTGACATTCTTTTCCATTGAACAATAAATTCACCACTGAATATACGTTGATCATTAGAACGTTTTAGAATTTCTGCCACTTTGTATATCGGTTGACTGTTAGGGTGACAGTAATTTGAAATTTGGAAGTAATCACCGTCCAAATCTAAGCTATTGACCACAGCAATAGTACAGTCTCCCAACTCAGTTGAAAGCACGTTTTGTAGAAAAGCCAATGAATTGGAAAAGCTCTCAATTTGGCTTAGTTTAGTCAGGTGTGTCAATAACCATTTTCCTTTTTGGTTAGCAGTAAAGTGAGCAGTAGCTTAAGAGGACTTAACCGCCACTTTTTTTCTTAAGATTTCGTTTAATCCAGCCAAACCACCACGCTTTAATGTTGACTTATAATCATTAGTATAAGTACTGATAAGAGATACACCCTCGGCAGAAAAGTCATAAATACGCCATTGATTTTTTCTAAGCAATAACTTGTAATTCACTGGGATTTTTTTATCCGTTAATACAATATTGGTATTAACCTTGGCATATTTACCTTTTTTAATTTCTTCTTTTAAATACTCAACTTCTTGATTATCGTATTCATTTAATAAACTAGCGTAAGTATTAACGATGACTTGAGTAAAGAGTGCGATAAATTCTTTTTTCTCTTCTTTGCTCGCTTTCTTCCAATAACGAGAAATTACCCGTTGAGAAACAACAGGCAAATCTACTTTATCTTTTACGATTATCGTAATACGACTTTTCTTTTCTTCAGTCGACAGTGCTTTATTGCCGGCAACGCTAATAAAAAGATTAATCGCTTCAGTTAATGATGATGTTGGTGTGCCTGTTACCGCCTTCGAAGTGAAGGAAGTTAACGTAAAGATTGCTAATAATAGTGCTAATAAGCTGTTTTTCATGTTATTTACTCGTTATCCGTATCTGAACTAAAAATATATTTACTGACTAATTCTTCAATACTAATTGAAGATTCTGTTTCGATGATTTCATCACCTGATTTTAATATATCTTCAGATGCACCAGGAGAGATCTTAACAAATTTATCGCCAATAATCCCCGATGTTCTAATAGAAGCAATGGTATCTTCAGCTAAGATCACGCCGCTATCAAAGACGAAAGTAGCAACCGATTCAAAACTTTCTTTATCTAGCTCAATATTCGTGACTTTACCCGCTTTTACGCCAGCAATCTCTATAAAAGCGCCCTCTTTCAAGCCTGAGCTACTGTCAAATTTTGCGACTAAATGATAACTATCATCAGAATAACCAGAAACTCCAGCAATAGTTACCGAAAGATAAGCCATTGACCCCATGCCAAATAATATAAAGAGACCAACAATAAGATTTACGTTCATTTTTTTCATAGTAAAATTCCTAAGCTCACAACATTAGTGAGCTAACAATATAATCAACAAATAACATCAATACAGCACTGAGTACCACGGCCTGTGTTGTAGCCTGACTCACCCCAACAGCACCAGACTGTTTTTGCTCAATGTGCAAATAAAAACCTTTGGCTAAACAAATCCACATAATAACTAAACCAAATAGAAACGATTTAACAATGCCCATCCAGACATCATTCCATACTATTGTGTCAGCCATACCAACTAAAAAAGCGCCGTCGCTAACGCCATGTATTAAGACACCAACAATATAACCACCACCAATACCAAAAGTGTCAAACATCGCCGTCAATAAGGGCACAGAGACTATTGCCGCAAGTAAGCGTGGCAACATGACATAGTGATAACTATCGATAGCCATACAATCTAGCGCATCAAATTGCTGTTCATTACGCATAATACCAATTTCAGCACAGGTTGCCGAACCGACACGTGCAATAACCATAAGTGCAGCCATTACGGGGCCTAGCTCCCTAATCAAGCTCATCGCGACCGCAGCGCCTAACAAGTCTACTGAACCAAAACGAATCAAGGTATCATAAAACTGTAGCGCTATTACCATACCGGTAAATAGTCCTGAGATTAAAATCAGCGGGACCGTTTTTGCTCCGATGAAAAGGACCTGTTTAATTGTTTCTTCTAGTGGAAAACGGTACATCCATAATCTTGCAAGGATATTAAAAAGAAATACCCCCAATCTGCCTGAAGATTCCACAAGATTAATACCGACGTCACCAAGGTGTTCAATTTTATTTTTAATTACGGTTAACATGTTAGTTTTTCCCCGTAGTTAAACGTTTAATGTACTCATCAGCATCAAGGTGTTCATCCCTAGCTCGACGATTAATCATATTCTGAATGCGTATATCTTCGCTGTTTTTAATTTCATCTACGGTGCCAGTGATTACTATTTCACCATCAAATAACACCGTAATTTTATCAGCTATTTTAAAGGCACTTTCTAATTCGTGGGTAACAACAATGATGGTCATGTTCATGGCATCACGTAGTTTAAGAATTAATTCGTCCAGTTCAACCGCTGTAACTGGGTCAAGGCCTGCAGATGGCTCATCAAAAAACAGCAGTTTGGGATCCATGATAACGGCTCGCGCTAATCCAGCGCGTTTCAGCATTCCACCTGAAAGCTCTGAAGGCATTAAATCTTCGAAACCCGCTAAGTTCATTAGCTCGAGTTTTAGTCGAGTCATAATATCGATAGTGTGTTCATCGAGTTGAGTATGATGTTGCAAAGGCAATTTGATATTTTCGCCAACAGTCATCGAACTAAATAAAGCGCCACCTTGAAAAGCTACACCCATTTTCTGTCGTAATTTTAATAACGTTTTACGGTTAGCATTAACCACGTCAACATCATCAATAACAATACTGCCCGACGTTGGGGTGAGTAATGCCAACATATGGTTTAATAAGGTGCTTTTTCCTGAGCCACTGCCACCCATGATGACTCTAATTTCTCCTTTTTCTACAGAAAAATTAATGTCCTTTAGTATTTGACGATCACCGTAATGTGTCACTAGGTTATTGACTTCAATAATACTTTTATTACTTGACGTCATCACTATCCCTTTATTTCGTCAAGGCTGTCGATCATCGGGAAAACTTTATTTAAGTGAGTTAGTTCCATTACTTGCAACGGAGCACCTCTGGCACCCACTATAGTTAAAGATAACTGTTTGTTTTTAGCTAAGTTATAAGCTTCAACTAACGTGGCAATACCTGAGCTATCGATATAAGTTAACGCAGAAAAATCAACAATAACTGAGTTTCCAGATTTGACAATATCAAGCAACTGCTTTCTTACCTGAGGCGAGTTATGTAAATCAACTTCACCGGTAAGCGCTAGCAATTGATAGTGTAAATGTGTTTTTTGGACAAAGGTCATTTTTGAGATCCTTTAGGTAAATGTTTCTTTAATTCTAAGATATTGCCTACTAACCCTTTTGGCGGTAGCAGCTGAACAAAATCCATCACTTGATAAATAAGCTGTAAGCCAAGACCACCAGGCTCTAATAGGTTTTTTTTTCTAAGTTTTATACATGATTTATCAATACATTGAGCGAAGTCTTGTAAATGAAATATGGCTTGATCATCATGCTGGAATATTTCAAGAATAATTCGGCCTGATTCACCGCAATAGGCATAGCGAATGATATTGGTGCAGGCTTCATCAATAACAAGGGTAATTAGATTAATATCACTCTCTGAATATGCCAATGAGTAACATGCTTCTCGCACTTTATCCCTAATTTGGCATAACTGGCTCGTACAAGCGCTGTGTTCAACATGTAGAATTCGTTTCATAGAAATTATCTTTTTGTAGGATTGTTGAACTTTAACATTATTAGCAGTACAAAAGGTAGACCTAAACAAGCTAAAAACCATGCCTCTTCAAGTATTCCGTTGCAATCGAAATAACTTAGGTTAGCTCATGAGTCAAGTAAACTAACTTATTCGTCAGGTGTATAAGTAATGACTTTATTGGCGATTGAATATGAAAATCCTTTTGTGGCCGTTAAATGGCGTAAAGCTTTTTGCTTCAGCTTTATATCAGAGATAGGTTCTTCACCAAATTTTCTTATCTTTAACGCTAACGCTTTTGCAAAGTAATCGTCTTCTGTTGTTTCAAGTTCATTTACGCAATCGTTAATCGTTGTTGGTTGGAATCCCTTTGCGTAGAGCTTCTCTCTTATTTTGTTTGGGCCTATTTTACTTTCTGCAAAACAGCTCGTTAGCCTTTTTGCGTAACGAGCATCGTCTACAATTTCATGCTCTATCAAATAATCCAGCGCAATTTGATTGAACTGTGTATCGTCTTTAAATAATATATTTGCTTTTTTAAGTAAAGATTTTGCTGAATAATCTCCATATCTCTCGATCATCCACATCATGTATGATTGAACACGCTTATAAGAGATTTCTTGAGGTTTGGTGTTTTTCTTAGTCTTATTTTTATACATATTATTACTTTTTCTCAACGAACTTATAGCCGTTCAACATTCAATTAAAATATACCAAGGCTAGGAGCACTTTTCATTTTCCACCTTAAATAATTTATAAATTATAACCTCCACTTTTGTCCATCAAACTTACGTGACAAACATCTAAATAATTGTAAAAATGAAGTGACTAAAGTGAAAAAAGGTTTAAGTGGGTTATCTGTGTTTACTTTACCACATCAATCTTTCTCCAAACATAATTAACCTAGCTGATAAATCAAAATGCTTGTTGATTATAAAAGTCGGTCAGATCAAAGTTTAGGAAGTTCTGGTGGATTTTTTACAATACCGCCAACAAAAGGCTTAATTTTATGGTCTGTAGTGTAAGGATATTCGTAGGGTTCATGTAAACTGCAGGGTATTATCAGACAGTTTGATAACCAAACATATGATCACTATTGCTATAAAATATAATAACTACTAATGGCTGAGCCCCTGAAGCTACCTGACAATAGCGGGTATGTCGGTAAATGAAAGTGTATTAGTGAGCTCTTCTAAATGCGCTAACTCAGCGATAAAACTTAAATCAGCTCCAATATATGACTCATTCAGCACAGTCTCCCTACACTGTCTGGCAAAGCCTGAGCAGAAATACCTGATGCTATGATCAATATTGAGAACTCTGTGCTTAAGTCGGGTTCAAGTGAAACATCAGCTACAATTAATGCCGAATCGTGCTTTACACTGCTCCGCATTAGAACATTCATAAGGAGCGATTTAGGCGATACTTGATAATGAAGGAAAATAAAAAGATTGAAAAATCAATCGGCCTGTTTATACAGATGAAGAATCAGATATTTGATTGATATTTTCATAGAGAAGCCGATAAATGTGGTTGGCTATATTTGGGATAAACAAATTAGGAACACTGTATTATGTGATGGAAGTGGGACGAATTAAATTGATTACCGAAAATAAAAAAGACTTACATCACTGTAAGCCTTTTTTAATAATGTTGGTGCAGATGGAGAGACTCGAACTCTCACGACCTAAGTCACCACCCCCTCAAGGTGGCGCGTCTACCAATTCCGCCACATCTGCATTTTTAATTTACTTTGGTACGTCGCTGTCGCTTACTTTTTCTGTAGCGCCTGGAACGTCAGTATTTCCTACTGCTTTTTTCGGCTCTGCACTTTCACTTGGAATAGCAGAGTCTGATGGAATAGTTTGCTCAACTGGAATATCTAAGTTATTCCATTCATCCGTAGATTTAATTTTGTTCGCTGTTAAATTACCTAACACTAAGCTGATAACGAAAAAAGCAATAGCCAACCATGTTGTTGCTTTCGTCAAGAAGTTACCTGAACCGCTTGAGCCGAAAATAGTCGCTGATGACCCTGCACCAAAAGATGCTCCCATATCCGCGCCTTTACCTTGTTGGATTAATACGAGACCAATCAAACAAATTGAAACGATTAAATAAGTGATGATTAAAACTTGATACAACATTTTTAAGATCCTTTGGCTGACGAGCAAATTATTTTAAATTCGTCGACTTTTAAACTAGCACCACCAATAAGACCACCGTCGATATCAGTTTGTGCAAATAATTCTTCACAGTTAGCAGCGTTTACGCTACCACCGTATAATAATGGCACTTTATCCGCTATAAGTTTATCAGCATTTGCTAAAAACTGGCGAATAAATAAGTGTGTTGCTTGTGCCATTTCAGGTGATGCTGTTTTCCCTGTACCTATTGCCCAAACGGGCTCGTAAGCAATAACAACATCAATAAATTTTTCTATACCTATTTCATCAATTACCGGCTGTAATTGTGAAGCTAATACTGTTTCGGTTTGCTCTGCAGTTCTTTCAGCTTCACTTTCACCGATACATAATATAGGTGTTAGCCCTGCACTAAGTACAGCTTTAACTTTATGAGCTACTTGTGTACTAGTTTCTTTGTATAAGCTTCTTCGTTCAGAGTGCCCAACAATAACATAGTTTGCGGTAACTTCATTCAGCATATCCGTTGAAATTTCACCGGTGTATGCTCCGCTTTTATGTTCACTTACGTTTTGAGCACCTAAATAAATGTTCGGTTGTAAGTTTTCATTTTCTGCGCTTAAAGCAAAAGCCGATAAAAAAGGAAAGCTAGGACAAACTACAACATTAACATTTTCAGCTAGTTCTACACTATTCAATCCTGAAACCATTTCTTTTATTAACGACAAACTTCCATTCATTTTCCAGTTTGCGGCAACTATTGCGTGTCTTTTCATTTATCTTTCCTAATTAAAGCGGCGAGATATTAACTAACCTACGGACAAGATACAAGTATTTAACTTAATATCTTGTTCATTTGCTTATAATTCCACCGGATGGTCAATATTCGGCTTAACAAGCACTTTTTACGGCATCAGCAATTTCGTTCGCTAAGTTGGTAACTTCCTGTAATTCAGGTCCTTCCACCATTACTCTGATCAAAGGTTCTGTACCAGATTTTCGTAATAATACCCGTCCACGACCTGCTAATTTTTCATTAACCGTATGAACTGCAGCAGCGACACTTTGTGCGCTTAGAGGATCGTTATCACCTGTAAACCTAACATTAACTAATACTTGTGGTAATTTTTTCATACCTTGGCGAAGTTCATGAAGATTTTTATCACCACTACAAATAGCAGTTAATACATTTAATGCTGCAATAATGCCATCACCTGTTGAGGTGTTTTTTAAGTTGATAACATGGCCTGAGTTTTCTGCGCCAAGTTGCCAGCCCTTTTTATTAAGCATTTCCATCACATAACGGTCACCAACTTTACTGCGAGCGAATGGTATTCCCATATCAGAAAGCGCAATTTCAAGACCCATATTACTCATCAATGTTCCGACGACACCGCCTTGAATGGTACCACTTTGTATGTCATTTGCAGCAATGACGTAAACACACTCATCGCCATCAAGAACATAGCCAGTGTGATCAACCATCATAATACGATCGCCATCACCATCCAAGGCTATACCTAAATCAGCTTTATGCTCTACAACGGCCTTACTAATAGCATCCATAGAGGTTGCACCACAACCATCATTAATATTGGTACCGTTGGGCGCAGTGCCTATCTCTATAACCTCAGCACCTAATTCACGAAATACATTGGGTGCTATGTGATACGTTGCGCCGTGAGCACAATCCACTACTATTTTAAAATCTTTTAATGAATATTGGCTAGGAAAGTTACTTTTACAAAACTCAATATAACGGCCAGCAGCATCTTCAATTCGAGTTGCTTTACCTAAGTTTGCCGAGTCTACACAACCCATTTGATTATCTAATTCAGCCTCAATCGCAAGCTCTACTTCATCGGGGAGTTTTTCACCATTTTGTGAGAAAAACTTTATTCCATTATCGTAATATGGATTGTGAGAAGCGCTTATCACGATACCAGCTTCAGCCCGAAAGGTCTTTGTTAAATAGGCAATACCTGGGGTAGGCATAGGACCTAACAAACCAATATCAATACCAGCAGCTGAAAAACCAGCTTCTAGCGCTGATTCGAGCATATAGCCGGAGATACGGGTATCTTTACCTATAAGTACTTTCTTAGTGCCTTGTGCTGCAAGTACGCGACCTGCGGCGTAACCTAGTTTCATTACAAATTCAGCAGTTATTGGGTATTGGCCAACTAAGCCGCGAATACCATCTGTTCCAAAATATCTTCTTTCTGACATTTTATTTGTCCTTTTTTATTCTTAATTGGTACGTTAATTTATGTTTGTTGCTTGTAATACTTTTAATACGTCGACTGTCTCTTTGACATCATGAACTCGAATAATTTGAGCGCCTTGCTGAGCCGCAATAATCGCAGTAGCCAAACTTCCAGCAAGGCGTTCGTTGACCTCACGGTTAAGTAAATTACCGATCATCGATTTTCTTGAAAGCCCTGCCAATATAGGTAAATTCAGTGACTGAAATCTATTCATTTGAGCCAACAGGCTATAATTCTGCTCTAACGACTTTCCAAAGCCAAAGCCGGGATCTAACATTAGTCGTGACGAACTAATACCTGCTTCTTCACAGGCAGTAATACGCTGTTGGAAAAAAGAGCTGATATCACTAATGAGTGACTGATATTGAGGTTTGTGTTGCATTGTTCTTGGAAGTCCCTGCATATGCATTAAGCATATGGCGATATCAGTACTTTGTGCGACAGCATCTAAACAACCTTTGTTTTGTAATGCTCTAACGTCGTTAATTATTCCGGCGCCATGATGAATAGCTTCCGACATAACATTTGCTTTACTGGTATCAATAGAAACGATGGTATCAAAACGTTTTTTGATTGCTTCTAAAACGGGAATAACTCTTGCTAATTCATCTTGCTCAGAAACGTCTTTAGCACCAGGACGTGTAGACTCACCACCAATATCAATAATTGTGGCGCCATCGGTTATCATTTGCTCTGCTTGCTTTAGTGCAACATCAATACGTGAAAACTTTCCTCCATCAGAGAAAGAGTCTGGAGTAACATTTAATATACCCATTACTTGTGGTATTTCAATATTAAGGGAATGTTTGCCGCACAGTAGATTTTTTAACAAGAGTGAACTCTTTTTATTTTTATTCTTAATCGTAAATATATTATTATTTTATAAAAGCTAACTTATTGTGAAAATCAATTAGCTTTTATAAAATAAAGCCTCGACAAGCGAGGCTTTATTTATATTACTTAGCTGTTACTCAGCAGATGCGTCTGTTGGTTTATCTAAGTCAGGCACAGCTTGTTCTTTCTTTTCAGTGCTATCTTCTTTTTTTTCTGAAGAAGCATTGTTATCGGCTTTTGGTGGCTTGTTTGAATCTGAGTGGTTATCCCATTCAGCCATTGGAGCACGAACTTCTCTACGTTCCATTAAGTCATCAATTTGTCTTGCATCAATTGTTTCATAATGCATTAACGCTTCTTTCATCGATTCTAAAATATCACGATTTTCATTTAATATTTTTTCAGCTCGTTGATAGTTACGATCAACAAACGCTTTGATTTCAAGATCAATAGCTTGTGCAGTTTCATCAGACATATTCAGCGACTTAGATGATGAACGTCCTAAGAAAACTTCACCTTCTTCTTCAGCAAATAACATTGGACCCAATTTTTGTGAGAAACCCCACTGAGTTACCATTTTACGAGCAAGTTGTGTTGCACGCTCAATATCGTTAGATGCACCCGTAGATACTTTATCAAAACCGTAAATCATGTCTTCGGCAATACGACCACCGTAAAGTGACGAAATATTACTTTCTAAATGCTGCTTACTATGACTAAATCTGTCTTGCTCTGGCAAATACATAGTTACACCTAAAGCGCGACCACGAGGAATAATACTTACCTTATAAACAGGGTCATGATCAGGAACTAAGCGACCGACAATAGCGTGCCCTGCTTCATGAT
>Ga0209396_1000810_pt1 | contig 36117 bp, 35 predicted proteins | sample GOMGulsemesocosm_6_FD_184638 | JGI IMG/M metagenome (GOLD analysis project Ga0209396, IMG submission 184638) | Methane-oxidizing microbial communities from mesocosms in the Gulf of Mexico - GOM8C Gulf of Mexico (SPAdes) (version 2) | ecosystem: Environmental > Aquatic > Marine > Cold seeps...
GAATGCTGTATGATTACGTAAAAATTGGGATAGAAAGGAAATTAGGTTTTATCAATTTTGGAAGAACCGCTGGAGAAATAAAAAGTACACTAGGAGCTGTTCCAGAAGAATTAACCTGTTATGTGCGCCATAAAAAATCAGTAGCTAATTTTTTGTTCAAACCATTTATAAGAAAAATTAAACCCTCAGTTTTTGAACAACGGTTCCCGTTTAAAAAGGAGAAATAGAAACATAAAAAGGCTTTACAAATGTAAAGCCTTTTTATGTTCTGTAATATTACGTCCAGCCATTAATAATACCTCCCATTATTGCGAAAGAGACTACCCAGTATCCAGTAATAATCATCATGTACTTAAAAGAACGTTGTTCAAATAATCCGTTAGTAATAATTACTGGTAACACCACAAATAACCCTAACATTGTACCATGAGCAGCACCATGTTTAAAAGTCATAAAGGGTTCTACTCCATGGGGATGATCAGGAGCACCTCCCATAAACACTATTGTCATAAGAAAAAATGAAACTAAAAAGGCAAGTACTACTGAAAGCCCAAAAACAAGCGCCATATTGCTAGTTTTAGCTTTTTCCTCAGTCATGCCAACTTCTTTCATCCAAATTATTCCAAATACTTTTGGGTGATACCAAATAAAACCAACGACTAAAGTTGAAAGTGAGGCTACTATTAATGCTAGCCAATTAATGTTTTCCATAATAAATAAGTTTTTAAAAGATTAGTTTCCCTCATTAATGAGGGATGTTTAAATGAGTTTTAATGAAACAAAACATAATTATTTAAGTTGTAAAAAACACATTGAGTTTTAAAGATAAGTATTTTTTTAGGAACCGATATTCTGTCTAATAATTAGGTTAAATAGCTCTTTAAATTTACGTACCTTTGTGCAAATTTTTCAGACAACTATGATACAATCTATGACTGGTTATGGGAAAAGCGTACTGCAACTTCCAACCAAAAAAATTACTATTGAATTAAAATCATTGAATAGTAAAAGCCTTGATATGAATGTCAGAATGCCTTCTTATTATAAAGAAAAGGAATTGCCATTAAGGAGATTAGTAGCAAAATCAATTATCCGAGGAAAAGTTGACGTGTCATTATTTGTTGAGGTTACTGGTGAAGAAACATCTACAAAAATAAATGAAGCTGTAGTTAGGGAATACATGAAGCAATTACACATAATTGCACCTGACACTTCTGCTGCAAAATGTTTGGAAATGGCGATGCGTTTACCAGATACGGCAAGAGCGGAACGTGAAGAGATTGATGAAAATGAATGGGAAACCATAGAAACAAACATAAAAGAAGCTATAACAAATATTGTTGGGTATAGAAATGATGAAGGAAAAGTTTTAGAAGCTGATTTCATAAAACGTAATAATAATATTAGAGAACTTTTAAATGAGGTAATTGCCATAGACCCTGATCGTATAGCAGGTGTTAAAGAGCGTTTACAGAAAGGAATAGTTGAGTTAAAGGAAAAAGTTGACGAAAATAGGTTTGAGCAAGAATTGGTATATTATATTGAGAAGTATGATATTACGGAAGAAAAAGTACGTTTAAACAATCACTTAGATTATTTTATAACGTCTATAAATTCAGACGATTCTAATGGTAAAAAATTAGGGTTTATTGCTCAGGAAATGGGTAGAGAAATCAATACTATTGGATCAAAATCTAATTATGCACCCATGCAAAAATTAGTAGTTCAAATGAAAGATGAGCTAGAGAAAATTAAAGAACAATTGTTAAATGTATTGTAATGACTAAAGGGAAACTTATCGTTTTTTCAGCACCTTCTGGTTCAGGAAAAACAACAATTGTTAAACACCTATTAAATGTAGATAAGTTAAACTTAGAGTTTTCTATTTCAGCTGCATCACGTAATAAAAGAGGTGAAGAGGTAGATGGAGAAGATTATTATTTTTTGTCGCTTAATGAATTTAAGAATAAAATTGAACAGGACGAATTCTTGGAATGGGAAGAGGTGTATAAAGATAATTTTTATGGAACGTTAAGATCTGAAGTAGAGAGAATTTGGGCTAAAGGAAAACATGTTATTTTTGATATTGATGTAGTTGGAGGTCTTGCAATAAAAAAACAATTTCCAGAGAATACATTAGCTGTTTTTGTACAGCCACCTTCATTGGAGGAACTAGAAAGACGTTTGCGAGATAGGCAAACTGAATCGGAGGATAAAATATTGATGCGTTTGGCTAGATCGACTAAAGAGTTAAGTTCAGCTAAAGAGTTTGATGTTATTTTATATAATGATGTATTAAAAGTTGCAAAGGAAGAAGCAGAGAGTTTAATCGGTAATTTCACAGCAGTAAACACATGCGAGTAGGTTTATATTTCGGTACGTTTAACCCAATTCATGTTGGACATTTGGCCATAGCAAATCATATGGTTGAAAACGCTGATTTAGATCAAGTCTGGATGGTAGTAACACCACTAAGTCCGTTTAAAAAGAAAAGTAGTTTATTGGCAAATCACCATCGATTAGAAATGGTGTATTTGGCTACTGAAACATATGATAAGTTACAACCATCAGATATTGAATTCGGTTTGCCAGAACCAAACTATACTATACATACCTTAGCGCATTTAAATGAAAAATTCCCTCAACACGAGTTTTCATTGTTAATGGGAGAGGATAATTTAAATAATTTTCATAAGTGGAAAAACTATGAGACTATTTTAAATAATTACGATTTGTACGTGTATCCTAGAGTTTCTGAAGGGTCAGTTGAGCATCAGTTTAAAAACCATCCTAAAATTACTCGTGTTGCTGCGCCAATTATGGAAATATCTTCTACCATGATTCGTAAAAGCATCGCAGAGCAAAAGAACGTTAGGCCTTTGCTAGACACTAAAGTGTGGCAATTTATTGATGAAATGAATTTTTATAGGTAGAAGTTGCTTGGGTTCGTTTAACGGTAAATTATATGGGTAGTGGCGCTTCTTTGTCAAGCCTTAATGAAGTTTGAGGGGATTACAGACCTTAATATTTAGTGTTTTTAACTGCAATTATTTATACAAAATGTTGTGCATTCGTGCTTTTAAGTCATTTGCAAATTTCTTAGTAAATATATCAGCACCAAATTTATTTAAGTGACTTGCATTATAAAATAAATTTTTATCCAAGCATATTTCATCTTTAGAATAGTCATAAAATGTCAAATTATACTGTTTTGAAAAGTTCTTATAAATATCTATGACTTGCACCCTGTTTGACACAAAATCTTGACCTTCAGTGTATTCTGGTGTGTAAACCAAAACCAAATCTATTCCCTTATTTTTACATTCTTTAATGAATGTTTCAAACAGTTCTAAGCTTAGTTGGTTTAATTTTACTTCGTAAGATTTCTGATTGGTTTTTGCGGTTTCAAAGTCTGTGTTCCATTCACGATCCATACCTAAAAAACCATTGTTCCTATATCGTTTAGTTGGAACTCCCTTAATGAGCATTTTTGTAATTGTTTTCAATACTTGAAACTTTCCTGCGTATCGAATAAGAGGGATATAATAGTCAACTTTATTATATCCTATATATGAACTTGTAAATTCTTTAATATCTTTTTTCCATAGCATATATGGAAGAAATTGGTCTGGCTCATATAAGTCAGCTCTTTTTTGTAAACTATAAATATCAACTACTAGTATTATTGTTTTAGGTTTCTTATTGTATTTCAGGAGTTCTGAGTGGCGTAAATATTGTAACCAAAAGTTATGACCATCAATGCCGAAATTATAAGCTGATAAATTTAATGAGTCACTAATTATTTTCGGGTTAATATGTACCCAAGCCCTTGAAGAGCCATAAATAGCAACTTCGCAATTAGCATTTGAGTTATAAATGTCATCCATAACTTCAAATTCTCCAGGGTCCTGATTTGATTTACTTAGAAAGTGTGAAATTCCATAGTCAAGCGGTAAAGCAAGAATTATAAATGGCAAGATAAAATAGAATATTTTGAGAGAGAATTTTTTCATATACTAAAACTGAAAGTAAATAAATTGTTGCTCTTTGCCACTAAGTCAAAAGTTAGCAACATAAAATTAAGTTCTTTTAGGCTAAGTAAAAATTTTCCTCGTACCACTGTTTTCAAATTATAGCGATTGTTGTTGGTTAATAAAAGAGGGAAGTTGTTATCTCTGAGAAATTCAACAGTTTATTATGGATTTATCTTCCAAACTTTATCTGAAGCCTCTAAGTATTCTGATAGGGCGGCAGAGCCGTACCAAATATATAATTCAGGCTCTAGATACTTAGCTTTTATAGCAGGATCGGTTTGTAATAATGTAGCAGCCTCTTCTAGTGTTGGTACATCTAAAATAAAAAGGCCTCTATACGTCTTATCGTTTTCCCCTATTGGTCCAGCAACAATTAGTTTTTTGTCTTCAACTAGCTTATTGATGTTAGTCATATGACCTGCAAAGCAACTATCTTTTTTAGTTTTGTCATCATCAATATTACTTCCGGTTTTCAGTATAACTAACACAAATTTTTTCATGCCATAATCGTCAGCTCCTAGTTTGGTCGCTAACGCTTCGTCATAATTAGGGTTGTTGTTTTGTCTGAATATTGTACCTATAGTTAGTATCAGGAATGAAATGGTATAGACTAGTTTCATAAGATTTTGTTTTTTATTAATCAGGGACACTTTCTTTAAGTGATTGACGCATTTTTTTTACTTCCATTTTTTTAAGCATCCAATCGGGGTAATTTGTATCATCTTCAGCGTCATATATTTTCAAGTGTTGTGAATCATCAGGTTTTATTAGGTCGTCTTGTCTACAACCTAAAATTGTAGCTGCGGTTTGTACTCCTGAATAACCAGCTCCAGCAACACCATGCGAAACAATGCTAGCACCACACATATATAAGTTTTCTATTTCACTTTTAGATTTATAAGCAAATGGCCCTATGTATTTTAGACTTTTTTCTGTACCATATACATTTCCTTCCGTGGAGTTTATGTAATATTCATTAGTCATAGGAGTTCCTAAATCTTTATGTATTATGTGTGATTTTATTCCCGGAAGCACCTTTTCTAAACTATTTAAGAATTTTTCAATAAGTTGTTCTTTAAATTCTAAGTAAGCGGTTGAGCGTTCTAATTCTTCATTTTCGAAATCACTAAAAGCTTCGTAATTTATATAGGTAATTACTTCTAGTGTATGGTGTTTTCCATCAAAACTAATTGGATCTTTCAAAGTTGTACAACTAATAAATAATCCTGAAAATTCATCACCAGATAAGATGTCTTTTTGTTGCATATCATTATATACATCGTCAAGGTCTTTGTTTTCCATGTACCAGATATTACCAGAATCCAAACCTGCAGCTTTTACATCCATATCTACTGTTAAGAACAGCATAATAGAGGTACATGAATATTTTGTATTGCTTAATCTTTTTTGAAGCTTCTTACTAAGGTTTTCTTTTCCAATTAAGTCAAGATATGTAATTCCAGGATCAGCATTTGAGATGACTCGGTTTGCAAAAAATTGCTCTCCGGAATCTAGCTCTACACCAATGGCTTTTTTCTTTTTCTTGCTATGATCTAGTAAAATACGTTTTACCGAGGCGCTTGTTTTTACTTTCCCACTATGTTTTTTTATTTTATTAGTCATGGCCTTTATTAAAGCACCACCACCTCCCATTGGGTAAAAACCTCCAGAGGAATAGTGATCCATAATTGCAGCATGCATTATAAAACTAGCTTTTGAAGGTGGTAAACCATGATCGCCGAATTGGATACCTAAAAATCGTTTTAACAACGGATCCTTAATATACCAATTCATAACACGTTTTAAAGTAAAAGGGGAATATTTTCCCATATGCTTCGTGCGAAAAGGAATTGTTATTTGTTGCCAGAAACCTCTAATTTTAGGAATCAATTTTAGTTGGTCGCCAACATTTTTTACGATTGTAAGGTATTTTCTTATATTCTTTTCTTCTTCAGGAAAACGTTCAACTAGCGCCGTTATAAAATCATTATAATTTGCCGGGTAATCGAAACGTTCTTCACCAAGCCAACAATGTTCAAAAGCTTTAGGGTTCATTCTATAAAAAGCAATATCATTAGCAATCCCCAAACCTGTATAAAGTTCATTTGTTGATTGCCCTTTTTCAAGTAACCCTACATAATGAACCCCAGGTGTGAATCGATGACCATTTAAATAAAAGCTATGACACCACCCTCCAGGCACATCATGTTGCTCTAATACCAATACTTTTTGACCGTCACGTGCTAAGCATATTGCAGCTGATAACCCGCCAGCTCCAGAGCCTATAATTATGGTGTCGTAATGAGCTGATTTTAAAGGATTAGTTTCTGTGTTTTTTTCTGAATTATTCATGTACATATATACTAATTGATATCGGCAAACAAGATAGCTTTTTAAAGCTAAAAATAGCATATAGGGGTAATGCTTTATTTTTAAATGGGACAATCATTAAGCGTTAACCTATTAAAAAAAAAGCCACGTACTTGGCGGCACGTGACTTTTTTAAAACTCAACTAAAAACTAATCTTTTACCCATCAGTGGGTTTTGTTATTTTGTTAATTTTTTCCTTTTACTAGATTCTTTATGGAAATCTTTTAAAACAGTTTTGGTTCTTTTTTTATCGGTCATTTTACCTTCCGAAGTTTTTAAATATTGAATAAAGTGTCTTCCAACAAAGCGATATGCAGTTCCAGAAGTTGGGTGGTACAATTCTATTTCGCCATCGGTGATAATGCTTAACTCAAAATATTCATCAGCAAAATAGTCGTAATCAAGTGTTAAAGCTTTCACGTAATGTGTATTCGTAAAATTGGCTACATTGTATAATCCAGAATAGTCCCAATATAAATTGCTAATTGGCGTTCCGTTAGCATCTTGTGAACTACGGAACTCACTATTGTTTCCTCCAGCTAAAAATTGCACGAAATTTTCGGCATCAAATTCAGTAGCTGACCCACCTATGGTTGCTATTTTTTCCCAAGACTCATATTCTTGTAAAAAATAATGGATGTTGTCATAAAACACTAAATCATAATCAAATGTGTTTCTGTTATATCCATATAAGTAATATGAGGTGTTTGTAGGGCTATGATATAACTCTATTTTATTTGCTGAAAGCTGATATAGTTCTAAGGTCCAGTAGCCGTTAATATCATGGCTCACTTCTACCATATTAGCGAAAGCATTATAATACCCGACATCTATACCAAATCCGTTACCAGTGCTTCCTATTCCTACAAGATTGTTGTTAGCATATAATGTCCCGTTTTTAAACGAAACAGTAAAGGCTTTTTGTAAAAAAGGTACTTCACCATTACCTGTAGTTTCATTAATTTCTACATACCATAATTCATGACTGCTTAAGGTTTCGTTTGTGGATACTTGGGTGTGGTAATATGGCTGTGGTTCAATAACATCTACATGACATGAAGTTAAGAGTAAGCTGAAAGTAAATAGTCCTAAAAGTAGTTTTAAAATCTTCATAAGTATTTATTTTATACTAGAGTGAAATCAATTTTTATGCCAAAACTAAAAATGAGCTTGCAGATATGAATTTAATCATATTTTTAATGCTGAATTTTTTCGTATTTTTGTGAATTCGTTTAGGGAAAGAATAAAAGTATATGAGTCAGAAAAAATACGCAGTTATCGGTGGAGGAAGTTGGGCAACAGCAATTGTAAAAATGTTGTGCGAAAACAGTTCAGAAATTGGTTGGTATATGCGTAATGAATCGGCTATTGAACATTTACAGACCGAATATCACAATCCAAATTATTTAAGTTCGGTAGAGTTTGATATTAAGAAATTAAGATTAAGTTCAAATATTAATGAAATTGTTGACCATGCTGATGTGGTTATTTTTGCAATTCCTTCTGCTTTTTTACATACTGAACTGAAAAACTTAACGGTTAGCTTAGAAAATAAAATTATATTCTCTGCAATTAAAGGGATTGTCCCTGAAAGCAGCTTGATAGTTGGTGAACATTTTCACAAAGAATATAACATTCCTTTTGAAAATATTGGTGTAATTACTGGGCCATGTCACGCAGAAGAAGTGGCTTTAGAACGATTATCCTATTTAACTATTGCTAGTGCAAGCGCTGCTCATGCAACCTTGGTAGCTAATGCTTTATCAAGTTGGTATATCAAGTGTAAAATTTCGGATGATATTATTGGTACTGAATATGCCGCAATGCTAAAAAATATTTATGCCATAGCTGCTGGTATTGCACACGGATTAGGGTATGGAGATAACTTCCAGAGTGTGTTAATGAGTAACGGTATTCGTGAAATGAAACGCTTTATTAAAAAGCGACATAAAATGAAACGTAATATTAATGATTCTGCTTATTTAGGAGATTTGTTAGTAACGGGTTATTCTGTTTTTAGTAGAAACAGAATGTTCGGAAATATGATTGGAAAAGGGTATACTGTAAAATCTGCGCAAATGGAAATGAGTATGGTTGCTGAAGGATACTATGCTACAAAAAGCGCACATGCCTTAAATATATCCAGCGAAAAAGTTGCCAGAACTCCTATTATTGATACAATTCATGCAATTCTTTATGAAGGGAAAAATCCAAAGAAAATATTTAAGAAACTAACCGATAAGTTGGATTAAACCTTAAAGGTTATTTATTTTTTATCTTAGTCTAACAACTTTGATTATTTTCAAGCGTAATCTTCAGTACATAACGGTTGTTACCTGTTTTGTTATACTTCGAAATTTCTTTAGTTTTATTAGAAGAACTAAGTAATAATTATTGGATTATACGATACCTCATTACGATTTTATGGCTATCAGTAGTTTTCTTATGATAGTAAATTATATTCTTATTCGTTGTTAGTGTAGGAGCTTCAATTAAATTCGCAATTGGTTCTGAAAACAGCACTTTAGGTGTTGAAAATATAGCAGTAGTATTATTTCTAACGGCAACGCAAATTTCAAAAAGGGTACTTGTAGTAATATTCCCTTTTAGATACCTGGTATAATATAATTCTAAGTCGTCACCACTTATACATGGGGCATAATAAATGTAATTAGAATCATTTATATGTTGTAGTATAGTTGCTGAGTTTGGAACGGTGTTAAAGGTTGTGTTGTTTATTTTTTGTGCAATACCAATAGTAGTTTCACATGGACCTTGACAAGTTGTGTCATCAAAACGTGCGTTATTGAAGTACAAAAATTGTCCGTCTAAACTAATTCCGTGATCCATTACAAGCCACCCAGGAGTGTTCATGTTAAAATCACCTTGTACTCTTGCAATATTGGTGACATTACCAGCAGTAAAACTTCCATGAAAAAGATTATTTAATTCTGCAGGGTAGTTTCTTGTTGAGGTCCAGTAAAAATTTCCATTGGCATCCATATCAGCTACAGCGTCCAAGTGAGACACAGTGGATTGATTTGTACCGTTTAATTCTCCTACAAAAGAAAATGTGGAATCATTTATTTTAGTTGCGTAAAATAGCTTGGTGTTAATTCCGTCATTTACATTGTTGAAAAACAAATAATTTCCATCAGCCGAAAGGAATGGTTCCATAGCGTCAAATGTTAAACCAGTAATTTCTACATCTATTTCTGGTCCAAAGGAAGGATAGTTTTGAGCTATTATCGGAGTGGTGTTTTCGTCAGATGAGCATGAAATCATCAGTAACAATGCAAATAGTACTATTATGATTGATTTTATGCTCATCTGATGAAATTTTATCTTAATTAAAAGCGGGGACTAAATTTTCCTGTTCCAAATATTTAGGCACCTCATTATTTAATGTTTCTCCTGAAATTACTTTTTCATACAATTTTAGATAGGTTTCCATCATCACTTTCGAGTTAAAATACTTCACAGCATAGTCATGACAACGTTTAGGGTTGTAGTCAAATGTTTTAATTGCTTGAGCAATTTCATCTGAATTTTCTCCTGTAAAACCAACTTCTGGAGTAATTAGTTCTGCTAATGATCCGTTTTTAGTTCCAAAAACCGCACATCCAGCATACATACTTTCTGTAATGGCTATTCCGAATGGTTCGTGCCAAACTACAGGGAAAACAAGTGCTTTTGAGTTTTGTGCAACTTTCATTTTCACATCATTTTCCACCATTCCGTGAAAAGTGATGTTTGGATTCAACAAGTATTTCAAACCTCTTTTTACATTTCTGAAAGTCCAACGATCACCTCCCATTACATGAAGTTTATTTCCTGATTTTACGGCAATTTTTGCTGTTCCAAACAAGTTTTTTATTTTCCAAGATGCTTTGGCTAAAAAGTGAAGGTAGTTTCGTTCTCCATTTAAAATAGGATCAGGATAATCATCCCAATCTATCCCATTATATACAAAAGATGTTGAACCATATCTTTTTGCATGGTTTTTAGATACAAAAACCATATTAATGTCTAATTGTCTGTCTGGTGCTGGATTACCTTCCATAGTAAACAAGTTTGGTTTGTCAACATCAGCTCCTAAGGAATGAAAAAGGTGTACAATATCTACATCATTTGGGATCTGTTCTTTTATGCTTTTGTCTTCGTTATGAGGAATTACCGTTGCAAAGTCACTAGTAGATCCTTCCTTTGCTAAAAAGTAAACCTTGTGTCCTAATTTGGCAAGTTCTTTTCCTAGCCCCCATATTACACGTTCAGTCCCACCGTATTTCTTTGCAGGAAGCGTAGCTGTTTTGTCTTCAATTAGTATGTTCATTTTCAGAATGTTTTTCTCTCTTTTTTGGTAAAGATACTATTTTGTATGATGATTCTTTGATTTATAGATTAAACCTAGCAAGGAGCCAATAAGAACAGTAATAGCAATGGTAGGTTTAGGTCCAAAGGCAAGTAGTCCTATCAGTAACCCTACTGCACCACCTATGGCGCTAGCTGTAAATCGACCGCTATTTTTGTTGCCTTTAATGACATAAATCATCGCAACAGAAAGTGTCATTCGTAAAGCAGCACCTACGATAGTTATTTCTACAATATTTCTCCAAAAATAGGCTAATATAAATGCTCCAATCACGGTTAGTATTGTAGCATAACGTAATGATTTTATTTTGTTTTTTTCTTTTACATTAAGCAAACTATGTGAGGCCACGGCAAATATTGAGGTGTCTGCAGAACTCATTAACCCGGCAAAGAATAACACCAGTAGTAGTGGGAGCCATGATGAATTTAAAAAATGTTTCATTGCATACACAAATACGGTATCTGCATCGAGTAAAGGGTTTTGTTGGTACACGTATAGTCCAATAAGTAGTAGAATGAATGCAATAAACAATACAGGTATTATTGCTGCTCCCATCCCAAATTTCAATGATTTTTCATCTTTGGCTGAATAACAAAGTTGGTACCTATCGGCCATTCCGAAAACGGATAATCCTCCATATAAAATGAGTCCTAAAACGCTACCTATTGTTACTTTTCTTGGAGTAGAATTATAAATAACATCGCCTAGGTTAGGAATGTCCAGGATGCCATATACGATGATAATTAAAAAAACTATAATAATTAAGGCTTGTATGATATCAGTGATAATAACTGCTTTATATCCTGAAACTAACACATAGGTCAATACAACTCCAGTAGTTATAAGCAGTGCCATTTCGTAGGAAAGGATGTCGAAAAAAGCAATGATTTTTGCGCCTCCAGCAAGTGATAATACGATCCAGAAAAATTGAACAACTATGGTAATTAAATTTGTAACTACAGCTGTATTTTTAGTATTAGTAACAAATTGTGGGAGGTCGCCTTGAGTGTAAAACTTCCCCTTTAAGGAGAGCCGTTTAATTTTTGGAGCAGCCCAAAAAGCAAATAGTAAATATCCAACCACTGAGCCGATAGACATAGCAAAGAGTCCCCATCCGAAAGTATAGGCATATCCAGTATAGGTAATTAAAGTACTTACACCAATGGCTCCAGCAAATTTTGAAAATAAAATAGCCAACCCATTCCTGTCTCTTCCGCCTATTAAAAAATCTTCGGTTGATGAAGTTTTAGAAATATATACAGAAATTCCAATGATTAGGAATATGTATGCTAGTAGAAATAAATATAATTGCACTGTATTATGGTTTAATTAGTATAGTAAAATATAAAAAGTAATTACTTCATCAATATTCCTTTTAATTCCATGTGTGGAATATCTCTCAGTGCATTTTTGTTGATGGTATTTTTTCTGAAAATGTATTTTTTGTCATACAATTTACTTTCGGCAAAATAGCTGACGCTAAATTTATTATTTAAGGCAAAAACATCTTCCATCATCAATTCTATTTTAGCATATGATTTTTTAGGGATAACAGGCATTGCATGTCTCATTTTAGATGTGCGTCGTTCCGTATCATAGCCTTCAGTAACCACAAAAACCATTTCTAAGTCAGTATCTAAATCATTAATTAGATAGGCATTCCAATCGTCAAACTCAAATTCAGTATTATACTCTAATACAATAGCGATATATACGCCTTCTGATTTAGGTATTTCAATGTCTTTTTTCATTTTTTTTGACAGGTTTTTAAGTTTGCAAAACTACATAAAAAAATCGACTGATTTTGATCAGTCGATTTTAGAAAAGTTGTTTATTTAACTAGGATTTATAGCCCAGTTCCAATTTTTAATCCTACGAAAAAAGTTCTAGGCATTCCAGGCCCATATACGTAGTTACTATCACGGTCTTTTCCTGAATCAAAATCAGTCTGGTATTCGTTAAAAATGTTTTTAATTCCTCCATAAAGTTGTAAGTCAGCTCCTAGTCTTTCTAAACTGAATATGTAGCTTGTTTTAAAGCCTAATTCAGTAAAAGGTTTTGATTCTCCATAAACTCCAATAACTTCAGCAGGATCTGAAGGATCAGGAATAATATGCATTAAATCCATTTTACCTGTATACACCATGTTTAATGAGGTGTTGAATTTTTTATTTGGTGTAAAACTTAGTGTTGCATACCCATAGTTATTTGGTGTTCTTAAAAATTCTCTTTTAAAAGGCAGGTTGTCAAAATTGTTTACAGCTGTATCATATGTACTTGTTTGAATAGTTAATCCCGCGTCTAGCTCTAATTTTTTATCAAAATTAGCTCTTGCTTCTAGGGTAATTCCTTTTACAGTTGCACCATCACCATTTTGTTTTTCAAATCGCTCACCAAATGCATCATCTCCAATATGAACTTGTGTGAAAGCATCATCCAAATGGGTATAAAATCCTTCTAAGGTAAATCCTGCAATAAAATGCTCGTTTCCTTTGTCATAATTAAATGAAGCACTATAACTGTTTGAGCGCTCTTCTTTTAAATTTTCGGCTAAAGAAATTCTAGAAACCCCTCCACCTGCAAAGGCAATATGTAAATCGGTATCAAAAGCTTGAGGAGCTCTAAAACCGGTACCCCAAGTAGCTCTGAATTGTGCTTTTCCAAATGGTTTGTATAGTAAAGAAACTCTAGGGCTAGCAATTACATCGTCTACTAAATTATGTTTATCTAAACGTATTCCTGATAGAAAGTTTACCTTCGGGCTAATTTCCCAGTCACTTTGGAAGAAACCTGCGTAATTTTTAGTGATTTGATCAATTGTATAATTGTTAAAAGCAGGAATATTATCGAAAACATCATCATAGACATATTCCCCTCCAAATGTTAGTACATTATCACCACTAATAAAGTTTTCTAATTTATGGTTTAATTGTATACCTCCTTGTAAAGTAGTGTTTTTTGATGTTCCGTATGGAGGATTTTCTAAGTGCAACTGATAATCGACCGGTTCGGTTATTGAATTTGGGGCAATACCAGTGTAATGAAGCCTGTCGGTATGCTGGGTTGCAAAATAAGAGATGAATGAACTTTTATCTTCATTAAAGTTTATTTGATAATCAATATTACCAATAAGGACATTATGAGTACGTTCTTCAGATTGTAATGCAAAATGTGCTGCTCCGTCAACCATTTCTCCTCCATAACGGAATTCGTTTAACTTACTTAAACTAACCTCAATTTTCTGGTTATCCTCAGGTAAGAAAAACATATTTGTCCCGAATGATAAGTTCTTCAGTTTTGGTAATTCTGAAAAGTTATCTCCATTAGCGTCAAAATAATTTCGCTCTCTATTATTTATAAAAAATGTTGCTCCAGAGTTTTTGTCTTCACCTACAACTGTAGCATTACCAGTAATAATATTTTCACTAGTATTTTCAAAGTTTTGATAGGTGTACCCTAACTCAAAGCTATTATTTCTAGGTATTTTGGTAATTACATTTACCGTACCTCCAACAGCGCTTGATCCATAAAGGGCAGATCCACCACCTCTTACAACTTCAATTCTGTCAATCATGTTTGTAGGAATTTGTTCCATACCATACAAACCCGTTAACGGGCTAAATATCGGGCGACCGTTAATTAATATTTGTGAATATCCACCTGCTAATCCATTCATTCGTAATTGAGTGTAATTACATGTTTGGCAATTAGTTTCTACACGTAATCCTGTTTGAAATTTTAACCCTTCGGATAAAGTACATGCTTGAACGTTTTCTAACGTTTTACTATTGATAACATTTACAATAACAGCAGAGTTTGTTCTTTTTTTGTAGGTTCTTGTTCCGGTTACTACTACTTGATCTAAGCTAGAAATATCTTCTATTAAATCAAAGTTGATAGTAATGCTATTGTCTAAATGAATACTTTTATCAACAGTTTTATATCCTACAGCCTGTACAGTAATTGTGAATTCACCATGCTTAGAGGTTAAACTGAATTTTCCATCATCATCGCATATTGATCCGTTTGAAGTCCCTTTTATTGATACAGTTGCAAAAGCTACTGGTTTTCCTTCGCTAGTAACGGTACCATTTATAGTATGTGTTACACTGTTGTCATGTTGTGAAAAACTGATTAAGCTTAAGCATAAAAGCAATAATATGGCGAATTGTTTTTTCATTTCTTTAAAATATTTTTTTTGCAAAGCTAAGACAATTTTTAGACTAACCTAAAAATAAATTAAATTTCATCTAAATATATATCGTATCTTTGTCTAAAAAACAAGTCAATGCTTTCTAAGTCAGAGGAAAATTATTTAAAAGCAATATTTCATTTAAGTGTAAAAGTGGAGAAAGGAATAAGTACAAATGCTATTGCGCAGCAGTTGGATACAAAAGCTTCTTCGGTTACAGATATGGTTAAGAAATTGGCTGAAAAAGAGTTGGTTTTTTACAAAAAATATCAAGGGGTTACATTGACTAAAAGTGGTGAGAAAATTGCTGCAAACGTAATCCGAAAACATCGACTATGGGAGGTGTTATTGGTAGAGAAATTCAATTTTAATTGGGATGAAGTACATGAAGTGGCAGAACAATTAGAGCATATTCATTCTAAGAAGTTGATAAATGAAATAGATGCTTTTTTAGGGTATCCAAAAAGTGACCCTCATGGAGATCCAATTCCTGACAAGGATGGAAACATCAATTTTCTAGAGAAATCTTTATTAGCAACATTGGAAGTTAATAAAATGGCAGTTTGTGTAGGGGTAAAGGATACTTCATCTGATTTCCTACGCTATTTAGATAAACAAAAAATAGCCTTAGGAAAAGAGATAATGGTGTTGGAAAAAGAAAACTTTGATAACTCCATGCGTATAAAGATAGATACAAATGAGTTTAGCATATCGCAACAAATAGCAAATAATATTTACATTAAAAATAAAGCATGAAACATTACGTAGTTATTTTATTCGCATTGATAGCCTTTTCTTGTAAAAAAGAAGTGAAAGGAAAAGTAGGAAATGAAAAACTAAAAGTAGTAAGTACAACTTCTCAAGTAGCTGATTTAGTTAAAGAGTTGGCGGGAGATTTAGTTGAGTTAGAAGGTTTAATGGGAGCGGGAGTTGATCCGCATTTGTACAAGGCCAGTGAAGGTGATGTAACGAAATTTTATAATGCTGATGTTATTTTTTATAGCGGATTACATTTAGAAGGAAAGTTAGAAGATGTATTTGAAAAAATGCGTCATAATGGAAAAAAGACCATTTCAATTTCAGATGCAATTGCTAAGGATGCGCTGATTTCCTCAGCAGATTTTGCTTCTAGTTATGATCCTCATTTTTGGTTCTCTACGTCTCATTGGAAAAAAGCAACGATTTATGTGGCGGATGAATTGTCAAAATTAGATCCTAAAAACGCAACTATATATGCTCAAAATGCTGAAGTGTATATTGAAAAACTTAATCAATTAGAAAAAAACAATGCGATACTGTTAGAAGAATTGTCTGAAGAAAAACGAATTCTGGTAACTGCTCATGATGCGTTTGCGTATTTTGGAAAAGCATACAATTTTAAAGTAGTAAGTTTACAAGGCTTATCTACTGCTACAGAAGCAGGAGTACAAGATGTGCAACGAATTTCTGATTTTATTATTACGCATGATGTTAAAGCAATTTTTGTTGAAAGCTCGGTGCCAGTTCGTACGGTTGAGGCATTGCAGGCGGCAGTAAAATCAAAAAACCATGAAGTAGCAATTGGAGGGACATTATTCTCTGATGCTTTAGGAAATCCTGATACTAAAGAAGGAACTTATATAGGGATGTATGAGTATAACATGAACACGATTATTAGTGCATTAAAATAAGGAAACATCCACAACTAAAAAAACCAAGTTAAGTGATTGTATGGGTGTTCCATGTGACCGATAAAATAATAATAACTGTAAACAAATGAAAGAGGAAATTGCAGTAGCAATAGATGATTTAACTGTTGCGTATAATTATAAGCCTGTGTTATGGGATATTGATTTAACAATTCCTAAAGGTGTATTGATGGCGATAGTCGGTCCTAATGGTGCGGGTAAGAGTACACTTATAAAGGCAATACTAGGAATCATAAAGCCTATTGCAGGTTCAGTTAGTATTTTCGGAAAACCATATAAAAAACAACGTCAGTTAGTTGCCTATGTGCCACAAAAAGGAAGTGTGGACTGGGATTTTCCAACTACAGCACTTGATGTGGTTTTAATGGGTACTTATGGGGGTTTAGGTTGGATTAAACGCCCAGGGAAAACGGAAAAGAAAGCGGCTTTAGAAGCTTTAGAAAAAGTTGGAATGTTACCATTTAAAAGCAGGCAAATCAGTCAGCTTTCTGGAGGGCAACAACAACGAATATTTTTAGCGAGAGCTTTAGTGCAAAATGCTGAAATATATTTTATGGATGAACCGTTTCAGGGAGTCGATGCAACAACTGAAAAGGCAATCATTAATATTTTAAAACTCCTGCGTAAGGCTGGAAAAACAGTAATTGTAGTGCATCATGATTTACAAACGGTTCCTGAGTATTTCGATTGGGTGACCTTTTTAAATGTAAAGAAAATTGCCACAGGACCTGTGAAGGATATTTTTAATAATGAAAATTTAATAAAAACGTACGGAATTAATTACCAAGTGAGTGTACAAGAATAAAACTAAAAACTATCGACTTTATAACATACATAGAGCTTTTATTTAACGATTATACGTTAAGAACTATTACAATTGGTACTGCAATTCTTGGTGCTGTATGTGGTATGTTGGGTAGTTTTGCAGTATTGAGAAAACAAAGTCTTTTAGGAGATGCGATTTCACATGCGGCTTTACCGGGGATTGCTATAGCATTTTTAGTAACTGGAGCAAAAGAAAGTAACACTTTGCTTTTAGGTGCGTTGATAAGTGGTTTGATAGGAGCTTTTTGGATTAAATCAATCATTACAAAGACACATTTAAAATCAGATACTGCTCTGGGCTTAATTTTATCTCTTTTTTTTGGAGTAGGAATGTTATTATTGACATTTATACAAAAACAACCCAATGCCAATCAAGCAGGATTGGATAAGTATTTGTTCGGACAGGCGGCCACCTTATTAGAAAAAGATGTTTGGTTTATGGCAATAGTGACTGGAGTATGTTTGACGGTATTGTTATTGTTTTGGAAAGAATTTAAATTATTGCTGTTTGATGCTGATTACACCAAAACATTGGGGTTTAATATTAAGTTTTTAGATGCATTAATCACTTCATTCATCGTTGCAGCTATTATTTTAGGTTTACAAACAGTTGGAGTTGTATTAATGAGTGCTATGTTGTTGGCGCCCGCAGCAGCAGCAAGACAATGGACAAATAGTTTGGCTATCATGGTAGGGTTGGCTGCAACTTTTGGTGCTTTCTCGGGGATTATTGGAACTGGAATTAGTGCAAGTTATCCTAATTTGTCTACTGGTCCGGTAATAGTATTGGTAGCATCAGTATTTGTATTGGTATCATTTATTTTTTCACCAGGAAGAGGGTTGTTGTTTAAAGAGATTAGGTTTAGGCAAAACAGGAATGATTTAAAGTTACATAAAACACTATCTTTTATGTATGATATAGCAAAAACGCATGAGGATATTGATCACCCACATTCTGTTAGGATACTAAATAATTTCCACGGATATACTAAAAAATCACTTCATAAGTTAGAGGAAGAAAACCTAATTGTAGTCATTGGTACAAATTGGACATTAACAAAAAAAGGTTTTGAAAAAGCCAAAAACTTGTATAATCAACATATAGAAACAAATGACTAGCGCGCAAATTGAAATACAGTTGATTGCTAGCTTAGTTGCTATTGCTTGTGCTATACCAGGAGTGTTTTTAGTACTTCGGAAAATGGCATTAATTAGTGATGCTATTAGTCATGCAATACTGCCAGGTATTGTTGTTGGTTTCTTTATAACACATGATTTATCGTCACCTTTATTAATCATATTTGCTGCGTTTACGGGGATATTGACTGTTTTTCTGGTTGAGTTTATACAAAAAACTGGTTTAGTAAAAGAAGATACAGCAATAGGATTGATATTTCCTGCGCTATTTAGTATTGGTGTCATATTAATTGCTAAAAACGCAAATGACGTTCATTTGGATGTTGATGCAGTATTATTAGGAGAATTGGCTTTTGCTCCTTTTGATAGATTAGAATTGTTTGGTGCTGATGTAGGCCCAAAATCACTATGGGTTATAGGAACTATCTTATTGATAACAATTAGCTTATTAGTAGCGTTTTTTAAAGAATTAAAAGTAAGTACTTTTGATGCAGGACTAGCCTCAGCCTTAGGTTTTTCTCCAGTAATACTACATTATGGGTTAATGACGGTAGCTTCTGTAACTACAGTAGGTGCTTTTGATGCGGTTGGCGCCATATTGGTAGTAGCATTAACAATAGCTCCTGCCGCAACTGCATATTTGTTGACAAAGGATTTGAAAAAAATGATATTGCTTTCTGTTGGTTTTGGAGTTTTTTCAGCAATTTCAGGGTACTGGTTGGCACATGGATTGGATGCTTCAATAGCAGGGTCTATAGCAAGTGTATTAGGGATTGTTTTTTTAATCGTCTTCTTATTTGCGCCAGGAACAGGGATGGTATCAGTGATTTACAAACAAAGTCGCCAGAAAATTGAAGTACTATTGTTGACCTTTTTACTGCATTTAAAAAACCATAAAGAGAAGAAGGAGCGTCATGTAAATCACTTAGGAGAGCATATCAATTGGCAAAAGTCTCAAGCTAAATCAGTATTGGAGTTGGCGTTAAAAAACAATATGATTGTTATTGAAAATGATATTGTATCGTTGACCAAGAAAGGGAATACATTTACTGAAAACGCAATTAATTATATTACGGATCATAGTGAGGAAGCTATTGAAGAGATGAAAAAAGATTTCTTTTTGTTTAGAGGTTAGGAGAGGAACTACACAAGTTAACCAATTTAGGTTGCGAATCCTGGTGCTTAATGGACTTCTGCATGAAGACTTATTAACAATAGTGTCTTTAAAGCTTGAGAGATTCCTTTACAAGTTGTTTGTTAAAAGATTAGTTTTTTGCTTTTACAGCCCCATGCTTAATATCACACAAAGCTATATATTTGTTAAATAGTTGCTTAAGCTAAAAAAACATTCGACATAATTTTAGTTGTTGTATTTTTTTCTATATTTGTCCGCGCAAAGAAGTGAGATGAAGTCTTGTGAATTTGTTAATAACTAGATTTTAAGTAATATAAAATTTGCGGTTTGTTCGTGTTTTTTTTGGACAAGACATTTTTTTTTATATTTTTACACCCTATGAAAGATAATAATAAAACAGTTTGGTTTTTTCTGGCACTTTTATTTGTGATGCCAACGGTATTCGCAGCTGACCCGCCACCACCAACGCCACCACCGGGATTACCTATTGATGGAGGTGTACTAGCATTGCTAGTTGCAGGAATCTTTTATGGAGTAAAAAAATCTTTCAAGAAAAAATAATTATTTTCTATCATGTAGTCTTGCTACATATTTCCCTATAACATCAAATTCTAGATTAATTAAGTCATTAATTTTGATATTCTTAAAAATTGTATTTTCGTAAGTATACGGTATTATTGCTACGCTAAAACGATTTGTCTTCGAGTTTACCACGGTTAAGCTTGTTCCGCTTATTGTTATAGAGCCTTTCTCAATAGTTATGTTTCCTAATGATTCATCATATTGAAAAGTAAAAATCCAACTACCATTTTCTTCTTTTATGGCAATACATCTACCTGTTTGATCTACATGCCCTTGTACTAGGTGTCCGTCAAGCCTGTCGTCAAGCTTCATTCCTCTCTCAAGGTTAACAATGTCATGTAGTTTTAAGGAGCTGAGATTTGTTTTTTGAAGTGTTTCTTGAATGGCTGTTACAACATATTTGTCACCATATAAAGAGACAACGGTTAAACACACTCCATTGTGAGCGACACTTTGATCTATTTTTAATTCTTGAGTGAATTTACTTTTTACGGTAAAGTGTACATTTGTACCTTCATTTTCAATATTAACAACTTCTCCAAGGGATTCAATTATACCTGTAAACATTTTAATAAAATAATTGGTTACTTTTGTGTTTTCAAAATTACAATAATTTTACTTTTTAGTTGTAAAATAATAGTTAAAAGGATTCCTTTTTATAAGACATAAATATTGCCTCATTGTATGAATGTAGATAAGAAAATAAGTATTGGTATTTCTGTAGGAGATTTAAACGGCATTGGAGCGGAGATTATTTTAAAAACATTTGCTGATCCAAGGATGTTTGATTTCTGTACACCTGTAGTTTTTGCGTCGCAAAGGTCAATTCAATATTTAAAAAAACACCTTAATATAACAACTCAAACACAGCGAGTGGATAGTTTGGATAAATTAGTAGACAAGAAGCTGAATATTATAAATGTTTGGGAGGAGTCGTTTAATTTTGAGTTTGGTAAAGAAAGTAAAAAAGCAGGAGAGTTAGCAATTGCATCGCTTAAAGCTGCGACGACAGCTCTTAAAGAGAAAAAAATTGATGGACTTTTAACAGCTCCTATCAATAAGGCTAATATTCAATCAGAAGATTTTTCATTTCCAGGACATACTGATTTCTTGGCTCAAGAATTAGAGGGGAATGCATTAATGTTTATGGTTTCCGATGGGTTAAAGGTTGGTTTGCTGACAGATCATGTGGCTGTAAAGGATGTTGCAAACGTAATAACTCCTGAGCTTATTAAGGAAAAGATCACTACTATAAATGAATCTTTAAAAAAAGATTTCAGAATTAATAAACCAAAAATTGCGGTTTTAGGGATTAATCCTCATTCTGGAGACAATGGCGTAATTGGTAAAGAAGACGATGAGGTGTTAAAGCCAACAATTGAATCTCTTTATAATAATAACATTATGGTCTTTGGTCCATATGCAGCTGATAGTTTCTTTGGTTCTAATAATTATAAAAAGTTTGATGCTATTGTGGCTTCTTATCATGATCAAGGTTTAATACCTTTTAAGACATTAACGTTTGGTAATGGTGTTAATTACACTGCAGGACTATCAGAGGTAAGAACCTCTCCAGATCACGGAACGGCATATGAAATAGCAGGAAAAGCTATTGCAGATGAAAGTTCGTTTAAAGAAGCGTTGTTTGAGGCGATTAAAATCATAAAAAACAGAGCAGAATATTCTCAACTCACTAAAGACGTCCTTCGAAGAGGAAAAAAGATATAAACAAAAAAATGTTGATATCTAGTGTAGTAGTAAAATAAAATATTCTATATTTGCAGACTCAAAATAATTTTTTCAAATAATTGATGTATGAAAGAGTTTATGATCCCATTTGTAGGGTTAAAGGAAGGAAAACATAATTTTGAGTTTAGGGTAACTAAAGCGTTCTTTGATTTTTTTGAGTATGACGAATTTAATGATGTAGCAATTACAACATCATTATTGTTAAACAAAACAGCTACAATGATGGAACTTGACTTTAATGCTCAAGGAACCATAAATGTAAATTGTGATTTAACAAACGAGCCATTTAATGAGCCAATAAAAACTGAGTTAAAGTTAATTGTGCGTTTTGGTGAGGAGTTTAATAATGAAAACGAAGAGATTTTAATTTTGCCTCATGGGGAATATGAAATTGATGTGAAGCAATACATTTATGAAATGATTGTTTTGGCAAAACCGTTTAAATTAAGTCATCCAGGAATTGAAGATGGCACGTTAGATATAGAAATATTATCTAGCATTGAAAAGTATAGTTTAAAAGAGAATACAGAGGAAGAAGCAGAAGATGTAGATCCTCGTTGGAATAAATTAAAGAATCTATTAACAGACAAATAAGAATAAAATGGCACATCCTAAGAGAAAAATCTCCAGAACTAGAAGAGATAAAAGAAGAACTCATTATAAGGCAACTGTACCTCAAATAGCTACTTGTCCAACAACAGGTGAAGCTCACTTATACCATAGAGCTCATTGGTTTGAAGGGAAGTTATATCACAGAGGTCAAGTTTTAATTGACAATTCTGTTGAAGAAGAAGTAGAAGACTAGATATATAATAGTATACCTATTAGGAAAACTCTCACGAAAGTGAGAGTTTTTTTGTTTTATTTCACCCGATGTGGCTTTGAAAACTAATTAACTGTAGTTTGATGCTGCGATTTAAATTGTCGCAAGTGTGTTAAAGATTAGCCGACTAAAGAATAAAATTAAATAATAGCGTATAAACTTTCATATCTCTTAAAAAGAGGTTATTTTGCACTACTTTTTGAACAAAACAAGAGAAAAACAATGGTTTTTGCTCCTTTTTTAAACAAAAACAATATAATGAATAAAATAACTGCAGCAATAACAGCAGTCGGAGCTTATGTTCCAGACTATGTATTAACCAACGACATATTGGCAACAATGGTTGATACAAATGATGAGTGGATTACTTCTAGAACGGGTATAAAAGAAAGAAGAATTCTTAAGAAAGAAGGAGCGGGGACATCTTACCTTGCTATAAAAGCAGCAGAAGATTTAATCACAAAATCGAAATTAGACCCTAAAGAAATTGATCTTGTTATTGTGGCAAGCGTTACACCTGATATGCCTGTAGCAGCAACAGCAGTTTATGTGGCTTCCGAAATAGGGGCTGTAAACGCATTTGCATATGATTTAAATGCTGCATGTTCAGGGTTTTTATATGGTATGTCTACTGCCTCAGCTTTTATAGAGTCTGGAAAATATAAGAAAATATTGATTATTGGAGCAGATAAAATGTCTTCAATAATTGATTATACGGACAGAACAACTTCTATTATTTTTGGTGATGGTGCAGGTGCAGTATTATTTGAACCTAATACTGAAGGTTTAGGTATGATGGATGAATATTTAAGAGGAGATGGTGCTGGTAGGGCAGCATTGAATATTCCTGCAGGAGGGTCTATTTTACCGCCTACAGAAGACACTACAAAAAACAACCAACATTTTGTAGTTCAAGATGGAAAGACTGTATTTAAAAATGCAGTGTCTAATATGGCTGATGTAAGTGAAAAAATTATGCAACGTAATGACTTAAGTCACGATGATGTTGATTGGTTAGTAGCGCATCAAGCAAACAAACGTATAATTGATGCTACCTCTAGTAGAATGGGCGTTTCTGACGATAAAGTATTGATGAATATTCAACGATACGGAAATACAACTTCAGCAACATTACCATTGTTGTTGAGTGATTTTGAAAGTAAATTAAAAAAAGGAGATAATATTGTTTTTGCTGCTTTTGGTGGAGGATTCACATGGGGATCTATCTATTTAAAATGGGCGTATAACACAGAACATAAAAACTAAATAAACTAAATTTATTATGGATTTAAAAGAAATTCAAAACTTAATAAAGTTCGTAGCAAAATCTGGTGCTAGCGAAGTAAAGCTAGAAATGGAAGATATAAAAATCACCATTAAAACCGGAGGAGAAGAAGGGACGACTATCGTTCAGCAAATGCCACTTGGAGCTGCTCCAATGTTACAGGCTGCTGCTCCTGTTGCTGTCGCTCCTGTAGCTGTAGAAGCTGCTGCTCCAGTTTCTGCTTCATCTGATGATGATTCAAAATACATTACAGTTAAGTCTCCAATTATTGGAACTATGTATAGAAAGCCATCTCCAGACAAGCCTATGTTTGTTGAAGTTGGACAAACTATAGCTGAGGGTGATGTATTATGTATCATTGAAGCAATGAAATTATTTAACGAAATTGAATCTGAAGTTTCAGGGAAAATCGTTAAAATATTAGTTGACGATTCTTCACCAGTTGAATTTGATCAACCATTATTTTTAGTAGACCCGTCATAATTAATTAGAATTCAGAATTCAGAATTCATAATTTTTATAAAGTTATGTTTAAAAAAATATTAATCGCCAATAGAGGTGAGATTGCCTTACGTATTATCAGAACATGTAAGGAAATGGGAATTAAAACTGTTGCGGTATATTCTACAGCAGATGCAGAAAGCTTACATGTGAAGTTTGCTGATGAAGCTGTTTGTATAGGTCCTGCTCCAAGTAGTGAGTCTTATTTAAAAATGTCAAATATAATTGCAGCGGCAGAAATTACTAATGCCGATGCAATACATCCAGGATACGGATTCTTATCAGAAAACGCTAAGTTTTCAAGAATTTGTGACGAGCACGATATTAAATTTATTGGTGCTTCTGGTGATATGATTGACAGGATGGGAGATAAAGCAAATGCTAAAACTACCATGATTGAAGCTGGAGTGCCTTGTGTTCCAGGAAGTGAAGGTGTTATCGAATCTTTTGAAGACTGTGTAGCTACGGCTGAAGAAACTGGATACCCAGTAATGCTTAAAGCTTCTGCCGGTGGTGGAGGTAAAGGTATGCGTGCTGTTTGGAAAGCTGGAGATTTAAAAGATGCATGGGATTCTGCGCGTCAAGAATCTAAGGCAGCCTTTGGTAATGATGATATGTATATGGAAAAGCTTATTGAAGAGCCGAGACATATAGAAATTCAAATTATCGGAGATTCTACTGGAAAAGCATGTCATTTATCTGAAAGAGATTGTTCTGTACAACGTCGTCATCAAAAATTAACGGAAGAAACACCATCTCCGTATATGACTGATGAATTACGTGAGAGAATGGGGATAGCTGGAGTTAAAGCTGCTGAATACATTAAATATGAAGGAGCTGGAACAGTTGAGTTTTTAGTTGATAAGCATAGAAATTTCTATTTTATGGAAATGAATACGCGTATTCAGGTTGAGCATCCTATTACTGAAGAAGTTGTTAATTATGACTTAATACGTGAGCAGATTAGAGTAGCAGCTGGAATTCCAATTTCAGGTAAAAACTACTTCCCGAAAATGCATTCAATTGAGTGTAGAATTAATGCAGAAGATCCGTATCATGGATTCAGACCTTCTCCAGGGAAAATAACAACATTACATGCCCCTGGTGGACATGGAGTGCGTTTAGATACTCATGTATATGCAGGTTATATGATACCTCCAAATTATGATTCTATGATTGCTAAATTAATTACTACTGCTCAAACAAGAGAAGAAGCAATTAGTAAAATGAAACGTGCTTTAGATGAATTTGTTATTGAAGGTGTAAAAACAACAATACCTTTCCATAGACAGTTAATGGATCATCCTGATTATGTTGCAGGAGATTATACTACTAAATTTATGGAAGATTTTGTAATGGAAAAAAAGACAAGTACTATTTAATAGTCTTTATATTATACAATAAAAAAAGCTCCTTTTTCAGGAGCTTTTTTATTTTTGAGGATATCTTTACGTGTATGAATTTAAGTTATTGGGAAAAAGAAGAATGGTTTTCTAATGTCGATTTTACGATTGTAGGAAGTGGAATAGTAGGTTTGAATACAGCTATTGGTTTGTATAAAAAATATCCTAATGCTAAAATATTAGTTTTGGAGCGAGGAATGTTGCCGCATGGAGCAAGTACTAAGAATGCTGGATTTGCTTGTTTTGGAAGTATCTCAGAGATCTTATCTGATTTAAAGTCTCATTCTGAGGATGAAGTATTACAATTAGTTGAAAAGCGCTGGAAAGGGCTTGAATTACTTCGTAATAATTTAGGCAATGCAGCTATTGATTTTCAGCAACACGGAAGTTTTGAATTGTTTTCCAATGACAATACATTATTTGATACTTGTTCAGATAAGATGCAAGAGGTGAATAAAATGCTTCAACCAATTTTCACAGAAGATGTTTTTAGTATTTCTGAGAATAAGTTTGGTTTTAACAATGTGAAGGGAAACTATATATTCAATCAGTTTGAAGGACAAATAGATACCGGTAAAATGATGGCTACTTTATTAAAATTAGCACAATCAAAAGGGATAAAAATACTGAATAATGTTACTGTTAAATCATTTAAGGAAAGTAATAATGATGTAGATGTTGTTCTTGATTCGGATTTTTCTTTTAAAACAGGCAAATTGTTAATTGCAACCAATGGTTTTGCAAAACACTTGCTAAATGAAGAGGTGCAACCTGCACGTGCTCAGGTATTGATTACCAAGCCGATTAAAGATTTACATATTAAAGGGACTTTTCATTTTGATGAAGGATATTATTATTTTAGAAATATTAATAATAGAATTCTTTTTGGTGGTGGTAGAAATTTAGATTTCAAAGGAGAGGAAACTACCGTGATGGAAACGTCTCAATTGATTCAAAAACAGTTAGAGGTTCATTTAAAAAACACTATCCTACCGGATACTCCATTTGAAATTGATCACAGGTGGACAGGAATTATGGGTGTTGGGACTCAAAAAAAAGCAATAGTAAAACAACTTTCAACTAATGTGTACTGTGGAGTGCGTTTAGGGGGGATGGGAGTAGCTATTGGGAGTTTAATTGGAGAAGAATTAGCTGATTTGATATGATGACAGTAAAAGAACGATTATATGAAGAGTGCAAGAAGTTTATTGATGGGAGGTTAAATTCGGTCGTTGATCGAATTGCTAATATTCAAGAATCACTGAAGTCAGAAACAAAGAGTTCTGCTGGAGACAAACATGAAACTGGTAGAGCGATGTTGCAATTAGAACGTGAGAAAGCAGGAAATCAATTAGCGGATATCCAAAATCAGCTAGAGTTATTTTCAAGAGTAACAATTGATACTTCTTCTGATGTTGTTCGTTTAGGGAGTATTGTTATTACAGATAGTGGAGCTTATTTTTTAGCTATTAGTGTTGGGGCTATTACAATTCAAGCGAAAACATATTATGCCATATCCCCACGGTCACCAATTGGTAAAGTGTTGTTAGGTAAAGTTAATGGGGATGAGTTTGTTTTTAACGGTGTTACTAGAGTTATTAAGGCTATTTACTAGTTCGAAAACTTCTGTAACCGTTTTAGCGATACCTATTGTTTTTGATAAGGTATTCTTTGTTTAACTTAGTGTTGTAGAGGAAATACTATATTTTTTTTAATAAAATCATGTAAGGAAACTTCTCTTGACATATTCATTTTTTTTCTTAGACTATACCTATAATTATCCACACTTGCTCTAGATATATTTAATTGCATAGCGATTTGTTTTGAACTCAAATTTAAATGTATAAAAGCTGCAACACGTTTTTCTTTTTCAGTAAGACCAGGATAGAGTTCGCTTAAATTATGATAAAAAGCATCCTTAGTACTATTTGCCACAGAATATATGGCTACTTTTTCTGAGTTTTGCTCTAAAGTACTATTGATGTATAAAATAAGGTCATTAAGCTTGGTGTTTTTGGTTTTCTCTGTGAGCGTTAATCTGCTTATTTTCTTTTTTATATTTAGAAGTAAATCGTTTTTTTCTGAAATGTTTAGGGCGAAATCTGTTATTTGCTTGTTTTTGAATTTGAGTTCATTTTCAGAATGTTGTTGTTTTACTACCTGAAGTTCTTGTTTGTTTTTCCATATTTCTTTTTTTCGTAGATAGATTAATGTAGAAATAATAAACAATGAGCCTCCTGCTATAATAAACAATCCATATATCAGGCGTAAAGAATGGGTTCTTTCTTCAGAAATCACAAGTTCATTTTCTCTATTTTTCAACTCTTCCTCTTTGTTCTTAAGATCGTTTTTAACTTTTTTATACTCAAACTCAGCTTGTAAAGCTCCGGTTTGAATTACTTTACGAACATCAATAATACTATCTTGAATTTGATATTGTTTTTTTTGACTGATTAACGCTTTATGGTATTCCTTGTTTTTTTCATACGCATCAGCGAGACTAGCGTAGATGTTTATTTTTTCCTTAGGAAATAAATTAATTTTTGCTTGATTGAGGTGTGACTCAAGGGTTTTAATTGCTTTTGAATAGTTCTTCCCCCTTTTATATACATCTGATTTTGCAACAATGATTTCGGAAGTTGGAATATTGTACTCAATAGCAATTTTTTCTGCCTTTTCAAGATAATCATCTACCTTAGTAAACCTGTTTAATTCTATATAAGATTTCCCTAAGTAAACATAGCTATTAAGTTCACCTGCTTTATATTGTATACCAATTGCTTTCTCTGAAGCTTCCTCTAAAGAACTTATGGCTTCATCATATTGATTACTCTCATAATAAGCAATACCAATATTTATATTACATGCAGTAGTGCTAAAATCATCATTCTGTTTAATATAAATAGCTTTCGACATTTCATAATACTCAACTGCTTTGGTGTAATTTTCTTGTTCAGCATATACTGCACCCAAAATATTATAGCTATCAGCTAATGAAGATGTTTGATCATTACTCTTTGCGTAAGGTATGGCTTCGTTTAAGTACTTCATAGCCATAAGATAATTGTCTATTTCTAAAAATAAATATGCAATATCATTAAGAATAACAGCCTTTACCTCATTGTAGTTGGACGTTTTGGATTCTGCTTTTGAAGTTTCAGAATCATACATTTCCTTCGCTTTAAATAAGTATTTAAATGCTTCGTCTTGTTTTTTGTTTTCAATTTTAATGGATGACAAAAGGCGATAACAGTTTCCTATTTTATGGTTATGAGCATTACTTATTGTATAATACTTAATTGCTTTTTGTGCTAAAGTATCGGCTTCATTAAATTTTCTTCTTGTATAGTTGGCCCAGGAAAGTTGATTATATGAGTCAGCAATTCCTAAGTCATATTCAATTTTCGTGGCTAGATGTAATGATTCAGTAGCATAATATAATGTCGAGTCTGTTTTTTTTCTTTTATACTGAATAGCTAATTGAATCAATAAATTAACTTTTATACTATCGTTTTTTTCTTTGCGTATTAATTGTTTTAAGCTGTCAGTTTTTGATTGAGCGAAAATTATTTGTGTAAAAAACAGCAATAAAAATATAGTGAAGTGTTTTCTGTAACTCATAAGGGGTAAATGATTGACAATAAGTAGCTAATGTACCATTATATTATATTTTTATGAAATGATATCTTGGTAATATGATATTTTTATGAAATAGAAATCTGTTATTTCTTTGATGTTGACAGTAATTTTGCAGCAAAACAATAACAGATGAAGAAATTATACTTTTTATTTTTTATTGTATTTGGATGCTATTTTAATTTGATTGCTCAAGTTGGTATAGGAACTACTTCACCAGATACAAGTGCAGCGTTAGAACTCTCAAGTTCTAGTAAGGGATTGTTAATTCCTAGAATGACACAAGTAAATAGAACGGCAATATTAAGTCCTGCTACTGGTTTACTAGTATATCAATTAGACCTTATAAAGGGGTACTATTACTTTGATGGAACTATTTGGAAAACATTTAATAGTTCAGGTTGGGGATTGTCAGGTGATGCAGGTACAGTAATTGGGACTAATAAAATTGGAACATTGGATTCTCAAGATCTTGTAATTGTTACGAATGATACAGAAGCTATAAGAATTGACACTAATGGTAATGTTGGTATAGGAACACCTAGCCCAACTGAAAAATTACATATTGTAGGTGTCGCTCCAGCATTCAGGTTTGAAGACGGGAACGAATCAATAGGAAAAACACTAATTACAGATGCTTCGGGAGTAGTTTCTTGGGGTACAACTCCAACTGCGAGTTTAGATAATGATTGGATATTTTTTAGCGGAAATACATTATCAGATGAAATATATCATACTGGTGGTGTTGTTTTTGGAAGAACTGGAACGACAACAAATCAATTAGATGTAGATAATGGCTTGACTACAGGGACCACTCTTGGTTTGGGTAATGAAGAATATATAGAAGATGGTAATAATGAAATAATGTTTAGTCATGATATCAAACCTGATGAAAGTAATTACACCTTTGATTATGCAAATTATCTGGGAGATGCTGTAGATAGATACAACACATTATATACCATAAATACACCTATAACCACTTCCGATAGAAGGGAGAAAAAAAATATTACCGATTTAAATTATGGATTAAAAGAAGTGTTACAACTCCGTCCTGTGACTTATAAATGGAAAGAAGAAAAGGTTGGTACGGGCAAGCTGAAGGATACTGATAAAAGAGAGATACTAGGTTTAATCGCTCAAGAGGTACATCAAATTGTTCCCGAAGTAGTACATGGTACGGAATGGAGAACGGTAAAAAACAAGTACGATATCTACGAAAAAGTAAAACGAGATAGGCTAGGGATGACTTTTGCAGAATTATTACCCGTATTAATTAAAGCAAAACAAGAACAGCACCAAGAACTTTTAGAATTACAAAAAGAAAATTCAATCTTATTAAGTAAGGTGTTAGCACTAAAAGCAAAAAAGAATTAAGCTATGATATATATATTAAATTTTGTTTTATTTTTAAGTGTAAGTACCCCTCTTTTTGCACAGGTTGGTATAGGAACAACTTCACCAGATGGCAGTGCTGCCTTAGAAATAAATAATAGTTCTAAAGGAGTTTTAGTGTCTAGAATGACACAAGCACAACGTATTGCTATTGTATCACCTGCAACAAGTTTGCTTGTTTTTCAAACAGACGGAACAGCTGGGTTTTATTATTACAATGGAAGTGTATGGGTTGCTTTTGGAGGAGGTTCAGTTTGGAGCACTTCAGGAAATTCAGGTACTATACCCGCTTCTAATATGCTAGGAACTATCGATGGAGTGGATTTGAGTTTTGTAGCTAACAATACAGAAGTAATACGCATTACTTCTGATAAAAAAACTGGAATTAACACAGTAGCACCTGCTGCTACTTTACATCTTATTGGACCAAACCTTGCTGCAAAAACACCTGCTATACGAATACAAGATGGAAATGAAGCTGATGGATATGTATTAACTTCTGATGCTAATGGAAATGGTACGTGGGTTGATCCATCAATAGCACCAGGATCTGACGATGATTGGGCGTTTGTAAGTGGCTCGACAAATACTGATCCAATCTATAGAATAGCAGGTATAACAATTGGAGATGATTCTGTGCCTGGTACAACATATTTTTCAGATCCTCTTTTACACATAAAAACCGAACCAAGTTTTTTTCCAAGGCCAGATGCATATTTAGGTCTTGGTTCTAACTCAGTTCTTTCTAATCGTGACCCTCAAGAAGTAGTTATAAACAATAATCTTGTTCCAAAAATTACTAATAGTATTGATATTGGTGATGCAATATATAGCTGGGAAAAAATAGAAGCAGTAAACACAAATGTTTCCACTTCAGACAGAAGAGAGAAGATGGACATTCAACCACTAAAATATGGTTTGTCAACCTTAATGAAGCTGAGGCCTGTAACTTACATTTGGAAAAAAACAAGCTACGGAAAAACAGTACTTAGAGATGATCAGAAAAGAACAAAAATTGGATTTATTGCTCAAGAATTGCAAAAGGAAATTCCAGAAATCGTAGAGGCTTATAAGTGGAAAAAAAACGCTAAAAATAAATTTGTAAAAAATAAAGCAGCCAGATTAGCAGTGCGTTATTCAGAGTTGTTACCCTTATTGGTAAATGCGACCAAAGAGCACGAAGCTATTATCGATGAGATTAATAAGCAGCAACAACAAATTGAAGCATTATTAAACGAACTAAAACAGTAATTATGTATTACCTATCAAAAATTAATATTAAACAATTTGTGGTTTTATTTTTTATCATGTGTAGCGTATTTACTTCTGCTCAGATAGGAATAGGAACCAATACTCCTGATAATAGTGCTGTATTAGATGTTACAAGTACTTCACAGGGTGTATTAATACCAAGAATGACTCAAGCGGAGCGTATCGGAATAGCCACTCCTGCTACAGGTTTATTGATGTATCAAACAGATGTTACAACAGGATTCTATTATTACAATGGTACCGTTTGGACTACTTTTGGAAGTTCTGGTTGGGAATTAACAGGTAACACAGGTACAAATTCTGCTGTTGATAAATTAGGAACTATCGATGGGCAAGATTTCATTCTAGGAACAAATGGTATTGAAGCAATACGAATAGCATCTTCTGGAAATGTTGGATTTAATTCGACTACCCCTTCTGCAAAATTTCATTTGGTTGCAAATTCTTCCCCAGTTACGTTGCTAGACGATGGATTTGAAGATACAACAATAAATTCATTTACAACTGGAGGAAACGCAGGCTGGGCAACTACAAACGTGGCTGGAGAATACAATACAGCTTCGTGGGGAGCTAAGAGCGGTGTGATTACCCATAGTGAAACATCATGGATCGAATATAATACTACAATACCTGCCTCGGGTGGAACAATTTCATTTGCTTTTAGAACATCTACTGAAGCATCGTATGATGATTTTGACTTTTTAATAGATGGTATTTCTCAGAATACATGGAACGGAAATGTAGCATGGAATTCTGTTTCATATCCAGTTACTGCAGGAGCACACACTTTTAGATGGATTTATGCTAAAGATTCTTCAGTAGATGCAAATAATGATGAAGTTTATTTAGATGATGTACTCGTGACCGCATTACCTGAGGACGCATTAATTATAGACGATGGAAGTCAGGTGGCAGGTTATGTGCTTACCTCAGATGCTAATGGAGTAGCCACATGGGAAGTTCCGGTTGGATCATCAATTATAGATACAGATTGGATGTTTGACAGCGGAAGTACTGTTGATGACCCAATTTATCATCAAGGGAATGTAATGATTGGGTATAATGCAGCTTCTGCCCATAATCTTCAGCTTTGGGACGGGGTTTCAACCTCTGGAAGTGTTATTGTTTTTGGAGATGTTTATTCTATAGTAGATGGTGATGGTGAATTTTTATTTATGCAACAAGTAACGCCAACTGTAGATGCTACTTATAATTTGGGTTCATTAACAAAAAGGTGGAAAAATGTTTATACTGAGAATGGTGTAGTAAACACCTCAGATATTAGATTAAAAGAAGCTATTAAACCTTTACAATACGGACTAAAAGAATTTCTAGCCTTAGATCCTGTTTCATTCAAATGGAAAGAAGAAAAAGTGAATGATTTTGTTGTTCCAGATAATGAAAAAGAAATAAAACTTGGTTTTATAGCACAAGAGGTGCAAAAAATAATTCCTGAAGTTGTGGTTACTCATCAATGGAAAGAATATGAAGAAAATCCGGGAGTGTTAGTTAAAGAAAAATCGGAACGTTTAGGAATGCGTTACAATGATTTAATCCCGGTAGCTATTAGAGCAATTCAGGAACAACAAGAAAAAATTGAAAAATTGAAGGCCAATAATTTAAAGTTAAAGCAGCTTTTAATAGGGTTTTAAAAAGCTGCTGTATTCGGGTGAACAGGTCGGCGTTTAGTCGGCCTATTCTTTTATGGTTTATTTCTTTTACAATTTTAAAAATACAGAATAGTTATAATAAACATCTTTAAGGTAAGGCGGCCTTTAATCGGGTTTTAGGCTGCTGTATACGGGTGAATAGGTCGGTTCTCAGCCGGCCTTTTCTTTACTAAAATATATGCTTATTTCTCATGATTCCAAATTCAAAATAATATATATAGATATAAAAGTTATGAAGATTTTAACACCTAAACTATATAGTTGCGTATGCAACTATATTAATTTTCACTAACTTTGTAGTAGATATAAAAAACCGATAAATGGATTTGGAAAATACATTAGCCCCTTGGTTAGGGAAAACAATGAAGATGATAGATAATCACATTCAAGATATCTTTGATATAGAAAATATTGACCTAACGAAGACTCAATGGGTTATTTTAAAAATGCTAAAAACTAAAGATGGAGTACCTCAACAGGAGCTGGCATTTATAGCCGGAAGAGACAAAACATCATTAACAAGGTTAATAAATACAATGGAAAGGAAGAATTTAGTTGCTAGAATTCCATCAAAAAAGGACAAGCGAATTAATTTAGTGTATTTAACAAAATCTGGAAATTCTATATTTGAAAAAACACTACCAATAATGAAAAAATTTGCTAGTGGCTTACAAGAAAATATTTCTGAAGAAGAAATTAAAATTGCAATTAGTGTCATTAAAAAAGTACAACAAAACTTAACTCAAAAACCAGCATAACGTTGCAGTAGCAACTAAAGAGAAGAATATGAGAAAATTAATTATTGTAGGTCTAGGAATAGTAATATTAGGAGGTGCATTTTTATTGTCAAAATATTTTAAGGACAATAAAAAAGTGCCAAAACAAAAAGTTGAAAAAGTTGAAAAAACTGTATTTGTCGAAAACGTAATTAACAATACTATCCCAATAATAATAACTGCAAATGGTAATTTGAAAGCAAAAAATAAGGTAGAACTATATTCAGAAGTACAAGGAGTGTTAATTCCTACAGGAAAAGATTTTAAAACTGGAGTGATTTATAAAAAGGGACAGTCACTATTAAATATTAATAGTAATGAACATTATGCTACTTTACAATCACAACGAAGTTCATTACAGAATTTAATCGCATCCATTATGCCAGATTTAAGATTGGATTATCCAGATTCTTTTGAAAAATGGAACACATACCTTAAGAGTTTTAATATCAATAAATCGGTGTCTAAGTTGCCAGAAGTAAGTTCTGATAAAGAAAAATACTTCATCACAGGAAAAAATATTTATACCAGCTATTACAGTATTAAAAATTTAGAAGCTCGTTTAGCTAAATATAATATTAGAGCTCCATTTGATGGTGTTTTAACAGAAACATTAGTTACAAATGGAACTTTGGTACGTTCAGGTCAAAAAATGGGGGAGTTTATTGATACGAGTATTTTTGAGTTAGAGGTGTCAGTTAATGCTTCATATGCTAATATTTTAAATGTAGGAAAAGAGGTTCCTCTTCAAAATTTAGAAAAAACAAGTTCGTGGTCTGGAAAAGTTTCACGAATTAACGGAAGAATTGATCAATCTACTCAAACAGTTCAAGTATTTATTGAGGTAAAAGGGAAAAATTTAAGAGAAGGCATGTATCTAGAAGCGAATGTTCCTGCAAAGGATGAAGTGAACGCTATTGAAATACCCCGAAAATTATTAGTTGAAAACAAATCGGTTTATGTGGTAAAAGGAAATGTGCTAGACCTAGTTGAAATAACTCCAATTTATTTTAATGAAAAAACGGTTGTAGTAAAAGGCTTAGTCAACGGCACGAAATTGGTGTCAAAGCCAATATCAGATGGGTATACCGGAATGTCAATTAAGGTGTTTTCAAAAGCTAACGCTACTAAATCGGAATAAAAGATGAAAAAAGTAATCGCTTATTTTATAAAGTATCCAGTTGCTGTAAACATTATTATTATAGCATTTGTACTATTGGGAATTTTAGGGTATTCTAGTTTAAAATCATCTTTTTTCCCTTTAACTAAGT
>Ga0209396_1000816_pt1 | contig 35835 bp, 25 predicted proteins | sample GOMGulsemesocosm_6_FD_184638 | JGI IMG/M metagenome (GOLD analysis project Ga0209396, IMG submission 184638) | Methane-oxidizing microbial communities from mesocosms in the Gulf of Mexico - GOM8C Gulf of Mexico (SPAdes) (version 2) | ecosystem: Environmental > Aquatic > Marine > Cold seeps...
GTTCAAACCCGTCCATCACCACACTAAAAGCCTTGAAGATACTATCTTCAAGGCTTTTTTACTTTATGACACGAAAATAAAAAGTGGACTATTATAAAATACGGAGTGGACTTTTCAATCATCACCACAATTTAAATTTAATTATTTTCTTAAAAATATCACTGTGATCATAGTAGTACTTCTAGTCATTTCTACCTGAAGAATGACCAGTGAAAAAAATGATATCTCTCAAATTATAAAACGAACAACGTTATCATAGTTCACCTTCTTTATTATGCGTGAACAGGAATTATAATGAAACTTGTTATGACGCCGAAACTGCACTAAATAAGAGTAACTGCTCAGTTGGAGGAAACCATACATAGCATACATTGTTCTTTAGGTGAACCCTGGTGAATTCGAATCCTTCGCATATATAAATTACAACTTTACCTTCTTTAAACTTCTTAAACTCATCCTTAGCACAAAAATTAAAAGAAGTGTCCCTATTTTCATTTATTGATATATTGCCTACTAAACTCTAAACATAGATTTTGACGGTCTTACATAAGAATAGTAAGACTGAAAATAAACAGTTACTATTCGGTTAAGCACAAACCATTGAATTAAGCACTAATCGCCCTATTATTTTCATACGTTGTTAGCCGCTGGCTTTATCCGATATGTTTGTTGATTTCTTTAAACATATTTTCAAAATTGGTCAATGTCTCCTCCTCGAAGAAACTAATATCGACTCCCATTTGATTCAATGTACTTGCTGGACGATAATGATTAAATCTTTTTACACCAATCACTTTATTAATCTGCTTTAATATAGTGTTTAAATCTTTATCTAAATTTTTTAGGTTTACTTTATTATGGTCATCTTTAAAAGCAGCGTTAAAGATTTTTAAATAATCTTTTTTAGTAAATAAATCTTCTATATCAGCAGTTTGATTTCCGTTATTTGCAAACTCGTCAAAGAAATGTAAATTTTTATCTTTTATGATTTTATAACGTACTAAATCATCAACTTTCTGTTTTCCTTTTTGGTCTGTAAAAGTGTCCAATAAGCAAACAACATTTAGTTTTGAACCACGAAGTAGTGAAATAAAAGTTGAAACTTTATCTAGTCCACCAACAGGAACTATTGTAAATCCCTGTTTTAATCCAGTCCTGTTATTTGTTTCTAATAGTGCAGAAAAAAGAGTTAGATAAATTAAGTCAGCAGGACCTTCAACCAGTAAGTTGTTTTTTGATACAAATAAATTTTGAGCTATATCATAACCTAAAGCTGCTTGCAGAGGAAATAATGTATTAGGGTCTTTTTCTTGAATGGTGTCAGAAATTACTGTTCCGTTATCGGTCTCAAAACAAGTTCTAACTCTATTCAAGTTCTCTGTATCAACCATAAATGGTGAATGTGTGGTGTATATAATTTGGTATTTCGCGGATAAATCTTCAAAAAACCTCATTAAATCTGCTTGTGCTGATGCGTGAAGATTTAAGCCTGGTTCGTCTAATAACAAAACATAATCAGAATTTTTATCTGCTTGTATTTTGCTAAACCATATTATAAACGAGAAAAACCAATTAAACCCTTTACTTCTTCGGTCAAGTGGTAAAGTAATTTTGTGACGCTGACTTTTTACCCTAATATCAAGAACTTTCTCAGGTTGATTTTGTTTGTTTTTAATATTCTGAATTTTAAACTCTATATCTAAATTTTGATTAGTAGTCCAATATTTAAAAATTTCGTTTGTAACCTTGTTAGAAGAAGCTTCTAATAAAGCTATGTATTTTTCATATTCTTGTTCTGTGGAATCTAAAATTTCTTTCGGATTAATTCTTGCTAGTTCAAAGAGTGCTTTTGATGTTTTATCTTTTTCATCAGTTGGCGGATTATTATGTAACTCATTTATATTGATTTTACCTTTTAGAGGATAATAATCATCAAAATACCAGAATTTCGGCATTTTTGAATTTATCCAAACTTTGGCAATATAACCAGAAAGAGAATTACTAAAATTATAACCTTCATCTACAATTTTCTTAATTTTCGTCTTAAACACAGCTAAATCTTCGTCTTCTTCTGTTCCTTCAATATCAGCAATACCTTTTAAATCTTCACAAGCAATAATAGCTACTTTGGTTTCTTTAGTAAGTGAATATCCATCATTTACTTGAGATTCCAAATACTTTTTGCTGTCTGCATTTATACCAATGAAAGTTGTAGTTTCTTTCTTATATGGCACTGTATATTGAAATTCTTTAACATTAAATACACCTTTACCGAATTCGCTCTCAATCTCTTGTAATAGCTCATCTGAAATTGTATAAGTACAAGTAATTATATCACAATCTTGATCTTCGTGCTGAAAATCGATTAATTCATTTCGCGGATAATCTTGCGTAATGTCAAACTTAAAATCTTCATCCGAATTAAAATAATTAGTTTTAGCTATGGCAGTTAAAAAAGATGTTTTTCCAGATTCATTCATACCAACAACAGTAGTAATATCAGGTTCGATTTCTACTACCTGTGTTTGTTGAATACTTTTATATTTATTTACGGTTACTGTCTTTAATTTAATCATCATATTTTGTCGGTTGTAATGTTTTTTGTTTAGCTTGTGGCTAACGTTTCGTGTAAAATGCGTTTTTACATTGTGTTAGGTTCTGTTTTTATTTCACTCATATATTTCTTTACGGTGGCTAATTTTCCTTGATCAAGCTGAACATCAAATACTCTTTCAATGTTATTCAGTTGAAGGTTAAGTGCAGGACTTCCATCTATTAAAGACCAAAGATTAGTAACGCCTTTAAATCTATTAAGAATCCTTTTTTGTTTTATCCGATCAAAAGCAAGACCGCCAATTTTCCCTGCGACCTTAACCAAATTTAAATCTTTCAGTAATGACTCAGTAGATAGACTATCTATTGAGTTTTCAACGGAGTTTTCAATATTTGATTCTTTGGCAACGTCAACAAACCTATATAATAGCCTTGAGTTACCATCTGAATATTTTTTAACTAATACAGTCCAAAATTCTTTAAATTCATCTATTGCTTCCAACTGTTCCTTTACTGTTTGAGCTTCCATTAGATTTTTTTCATGTTGCTCACAACATTCTCTATACTTGGTGAAATCATTTCTTATCTCAAGCATCACCTTGGGAATGTCTTCTCGGTTTTTGCATTTAGATAACACAATATTCACAAGTGGTGGTATAGTTTGAATTTCATTTCCTAAATATTTCTCTGCATTGTTCACTTTTTGTCCTTGGATAAAACAAAGTGTTTCGTAAATATCTTTGGATATAGCTTTCTTGTTTAATTCTTCAATCTGTTGTTTAAAAGTGAATACTGGCAGAGCTGCCTGAATATTATAATTGTTAATCGAGTTAAAAAATGTTTGGACAATTTCTAATGGACGATTAAATGTTTCGCCTATCATCATTTGTTCTTTGCCAAAACCTACATTAAAAGTAGTTACACTTTCAATTTTTGTCGATAAATCAGAGAGAATTAGGGTTTCCTTTATTTTCTCAGGTTCCTTTTTTGCAAAGGCAGCGATCATGCTTTTTACCGCTTTATTTGACGGTTTTTTAATGTTTTCAACATGAATACATCTCATTAATTTATTGCCCAGCCCTTGAAAAATGTCTAATCGAATATTTGGTTGATTGAAAAGTTCAAACACAGGCCTCCCATTTGGGAACAAGGTTGTTTTAGTAATGTTTATATGATCAAATTCTTGTTTGGATAATATAAAATTGCTTGAAAGGACAAAAGACTCTAAGAACGAATTAAAATTAAATATAAATTCAATCGAAGGATCTCCGTATCCGCCAATAAAGTAATCGAGTTCATCTAGGAGGCTTGATGATAATAAACAACTATTATGTTCTATGGTAATTTTTTCTTGAGTCATATTTCAATTGATCCTAACGCTTAGGCTAAGAAATCGGAGGGGAGTTTGAAACTCTGTCCTCTCAATTTAGTACTTAGCCAAGCCAAATATTTTTATTATTAATTTTCTTTTTTATATTCAAAATTTTGGTTTGGCGGACTTTGTTAAAATCTCTAAACTTCCAAATTACCACTATACCCCCTATGTTTTTAGCCATTGTTAGCCAAAGTTTTTTTCATTTCTTCATACAGCTCATTTGATGCTTTAATCCCTGAAGCTCCATAGTTCGAACTATTTATTGTTCCATTCATTGATGATAATTTTTCAATTTTATCAAAAAAGTAGTCATATGACAAACGTCCTTCTTGAATTCCTTCAACGGCTAAATCTTTGAACAATTTCATTATTGCATTGTAACCTGTTGTTTTATTCAAAAGAGATTTATTGTTTAACCAGTCTTCTTCAAGAGTTACTGAAAGTGCTTGAAAATAGTTTAATAATATTTTATAAACTGAGGCACTGTCTTTTTTCGTGTAGAATGACCAAAAGATATATCTATCACTTTTATAATTGAATTCATTAAAATTCGGAAATTCTTTTTCAGAATCAATTAATCTATTTCTAATTAAATGATAATCTTGTTCAGGGTATGTTAGATTAAGTAATGGTTTGACAAATGCAGATAAGGAAATGATTCCAGAATTTGCTTGATTACCTAATATTTTGATTCCGTTATGCCATGGAGATTTTGAATCTAAACAAAAGGACTGAGCAATTTCAATCATCATTTTTTTAGGAGTAAAAACCCTATTATTCATCTCTAAATGTAAATTTAAAGATGGGTCAACTTTTGTTTGTTGAGAATTTATTGTTGAGAAAATATTTGCTTGTTGGTCAATTTTCAAATCTTTAAAGACTGCAATTAGCAATTCAAAATTTTTAACGGGGTTATCTCTAAAACCTTCAACTCTATGTTGTCCATCAATAATTGTGAAAGCGTTCTCGTCAACTTTTATTTCAAGTGAAGTTGGAGTTTCTGAAACAATGTTCTCTGAAGTAGTATTGACAATTATTGAGTTTGGAAATGTAGCATCAACAGAGCTCAAATACTTTTTAATTTGAGATACTTTATCTTTTCTTAATTCTCTTTGAACTCCTAAAACTTGATCATCTTCTTCTATTCGTCTTCTATCTACACTTGACATTATTAGTAATTTGTCAGGTGTTATCTTTGATACATAAAGTGTTCCAATAGGCTGAACAACTTTAATTATTTCTAATGTTATTGTTCTGCTCATAATTCAATAGTTTTATTGTCTACAGTTGTGTTTTTTTTCGCTCTTCCTTTTTCAGCTCTTAGTAACCCTTTTGCTTCAACTTCATCATATTTACTTACTAAACCAACAAATAGAGAGGTAAACAGTGTTGCAAAGGCACCTAACTTATATATGTAAATAGGGAAAATTGACATGTCTTTCTCTATTTGTGCAATTGAAAATGCAAACAGAACAATAGCAACCACAAGAGATATTGTATTTAGAACACTTGTTAATTCTCTTTTTTTATCAATTAAAAAAACAAGTGAAGTTATGAAACATGCATTTGTTACAAGTAAAACACTCAGAGTACTTAAATCCCAATCAAATCCACCACGTATAGCCCAAATTATTCCAATATTTATTACTGGTATTAAATAGGATATTATTATCCAAATTGAAGTTCGTTTTATTGTATCGGGCAGAAAACTCACAAAAGTCCTAGCAGATTCTTTTATTTTATTCCATTCCATATGTGATAGTTCTATTCATTTTTTCAATTTTGGCTAACAAGCAGATATGTGTACTGGTACACATACTCACATTATATTTTTATTTATTATTATTCTAATAAGTCCAATGAAATCGGTATTCCTACAATTTGTAAACGTTTACAAATACTTGTGAATAGGGATTAAACTTCATAGAGTCAAACCAAATATACCTATTTTTATTTGGTAATTGGAGTAGAGTGAACTGATTTTTGTTATGTATATAAAAAAGGGTCAAAAGACGGTACTGTCGTATTAATTTGAAAAGAACAAATATTCACTTAAACTTGAATTGTCCAAAAAATGATTTAACTTAATTATGAGCTCATTATGTTTTTTTTTATTTAAAATTCCATTCAAAAAGTATCGAAATATCATTAATGTGATAGTACCGACTTTTCAATCATCACCACAATTTAAAATTAATTATTTTCTTAAAAATATCACTATCATCATAGTAGTATTTTTTATCTATTCTTCCTGATGAATGACCAGTGAAAAAGTTAGCATTATCACCAAATTCATTTCTCATTCTTGTAATGTAACGCTTTCTCAATCCTTTCATTTGGATTTCTTTATCCATGCCTAATTGATTTCTATAAAAAGCAAATGCATTTGTCAAATTACCGGCTAGTGTATTTCGCTGTTTTGTTTCACACCCTGCAACAATATATCTCTCTGTGTCTTTATACTCTTCATAGCCTTGCTGCATTAAGAAATCACGCAAACCTTTAAAGATAGGTGCCTTGGTATATTTTGGCTTAAACCCAATTTTATGTTTATTTTGACGTGAATATTTGCTATCTAACATTTTAATATACCCGCCAAACAATTCTCCATTAATTAAATAAATATCGGAAAATTTCGCTGACATAAATTCCTCTCTCCTTCTTCCGGTTAAGGCTGAAAACGTTAACGCTTCTTCTAGCCAATCGTAATATATGGATCGACCCCTGACTTTATCAGCTTTTGATCCTTTTTTAATCGCACCAATTAGCTGGTTAAACTCTTTGAGTATAACCGCTCTTGGCTCTTGCTCAATAACATCAGAAACCTGTATCCCTCTAAATGGAGATTCAATGTTATATCCGTTTTGGTTTAGATACCTATAGAACTGATTGTAAAAACCAAAAGCTTTTTTCTGTGTAGAGTTACTATAAGCACTCAAAAATTTAATTACAGCTGACACATTCATTACTGATACATTATCTACTTTTATCTTACAAAAGTTTTCGCCTATGGCATCTGTAGAGTTTTTCCATTTTAGAATATGACTTTTGAATTCTCTCAATGCACCTTTACTTAATCTTTTCTTTAGATGATCAACTATACCAACATCATTTTTAAAGTCTAAATACATTCCCAAAGTATCTATTAAGAGTTTTGGTTTATCTGGTTTTTGTTTTTTTGACTTCTCAATTACTTTTTCTTTTACATGTTTCTTATAATCTAATCCTAATAAAATTACATCCTGCAAATTCCTAGTGGAATGGATCAATGACTTTCTCTTTCTTTTTCCGCCATTAGAGGGTTCGATAATTGTTGATTTATACCTTTGTTTGGATGGTGGATGGGAGCATTTAATTTTTCTAATCTTAGAATGCTCTGTACGTGGATCAAACCAAGCTCCACAAGAGTTACAATAAATTCTAATCCCTATAGATATTGCGATGTCATTTAATACTAAACTTCTCATTATTTAATTTTTTAATCCTTTTATAAAATTTGCTACATCAGCAGATTTTGGTTGATAATGTGTAGGTCGTACTTCTTGTTCCTTTAGTTGGTTATCAGTAATAAAGGGGGAAACATCAGTATATTTTGAGTAGTAGTTATGCCAATTCTCCCCATGAATTTCTTTTATTTTCTCAATCTCATTCTTATCTGCTAGAGCATAAAACTCGCCGCTGATAAAGTAAGTTCTATTACTAAACTCATATTTATAACTAGTTATTTTGACTGCATCACACCATACATCAAAACTATCCCTTGATAGAGAGAGATAATCCATTGCCTGTATAGGTTTAATGCGAGCCACCTAATTAAAATAATTTAGGTTTAGTACAGAAAATAACCGTCAACAACGCAAGATGCATGTTAATCAAGTACTGACGACAGTTACTTCTTAATATTTTATTAACGATTTGTTGCATTGGATCTAGGTTTTAATACTCTTTTTACAAATCAATTAATAAACCTTTAGGTGATTCATCATCTGTATTACCTCTAGCCGAAATACCGACCCAATAACCTCTGGATTGAACACCATTAATACGTCTTTTACCTTTTACAAATCCAAGTTGGCTCATTGCCCTACCTATAGCGTATCGGTTCATTGGCAAGTTTCTTTTTTCCATGTTTTGAATAAACAGAGATATATCAGTTGAACTCATGAACTCAGCATGTTTAGCAGCACTTTTGACTACTGTAAAGTATTTAGTTATTAACTCCGATTCATTTGATCGCACCTCAAAATTCTTATTATCTGTCTCTCTAATCTCCCTTTCTTCTTTAGTTAATTGATAATCAAAACCTGTTTTGTATAATGAAAAAGCTTGAGCCCAAACTTGATTCATATCCACATCTTTAGAATAATCAAAATCAATGTTATCTATAGTAAAACACAGCCATCTTGTATTTACGTCATCAGTTAAGAATTCCTCTTTGTTAGTTGATCCGAAAAAGTTGCATCTTCTAGGGGATTCCACCTCCATTTTGCCATAAGGCCTTCTTTCTTTTACAGCTGCCTTACTTATAATTGCTTTTAAACTATTGACCTCAACATTTTTAAGTGAACTCAGTTCTTCCAGATTGTAAATGAAATTCTCTGACACCCTGAACTCACTGTCTTTATTGTCTCTCAAAGGTGCTTCCGTATAATATTTTTGTCCAAATGGATTTAGAAAGCGAATTAATGATGATTTTCCTAGCTCTTGTTGTTCAGAAACTAATACAAATACAAAACGGTTAACAATGTTATATAATGCACAAGCAATACATCTGACCAACATTTTTTTGAATTGTATATTAAAAAAAGATTGTTTTTCTGTTTTAATATGATTAGCCAACTTATCAATATAATCCTCATTTCCGTTCCATGCTGGTAATCGATCAAAAAATTCCTTGAATGGGTTGTATTCAATTAGTAAGTCTGAACGTAGTAAACTGCTTAATTGGTTTAGTGGATATTTAATATTTGCATGACACAAATTCCTGTAAATACTGTCTTCATCCATTGGCTTATAATGCTTATCCAATTTTTTCTTATATTCTGGTTGACTAGTAACTATATTGAAACGTAAATCATATTGCTTATTCAAATGAAACTCCACCTGCTGAATAATTGGTTTCATATTCATTCCATGTTCGTCTGCATTGTTTTTATAAATAAACTTAAAAATATTTCGTATCACATCAGGGTCAATTCGGTATTTTTCTGATTGAAAAATTACATCCTGTTCTTCCCATTTCTTACCGTCTTTATTATTTTTATTTACAAACCGATAAATCGCTTTCAAATCTTCATCATTGTCAGCTTTTGGAACTTCTATAAATTCATTTAATTGACAAGAGTCAAAGTCTGATGTCCGCTTGTAACAATGACGTACAATACTTTCCACTTGGGTGTCACTTTTTGATCCTCCTGCAAAATCACTTGTCATTTGATCTAATGCGAAAGATTCTGATACCCCAACTTTATTTAAGAATCCTGCTAATGAAAATAAGTAATGATGTTTTTCGCCACTAGCATAGCTTTTACTTTTATTAATGATGGTAACACAACTTGTGTATTTTGATTTATCATCACTAGGTGTAGTCGTGTTTGTTACTATTGGTGTTAGGTTCTTGCTTGGTGATGGCACCACAGTTTGTGCTACAAAAGGTGTAGCTTGTTCATTAATGTATAATGCAGGATCATAACTTACAAAGCGAGTTCTTGAAACATTACTACATGAAGGGTCAACTTCTAAATTAAACTTTGTTTTATAGTAGTCCTTCAACTGCTTAAAACTTTCCTTGTGGTGATAACCATTGATGATAATACCAACAGCTAATCCATTACCACTACAAGAATCAAAAGCAAACAAGGTGTGTTTGTCTTGAATGACAATTTCTTTTGTCGCTGTAACGTCTGGTAATTTATCCAGATCCAAGACCAATACATTACTGTGTTGAGTAAGTGCATCATCTGTTCTAGACTCAAAAAGACCACTTGCAGTAAAGTTGGACAGTTTCTTCTTCAGATTGGGTAAATGTATCTTATCAACTGTTCTAAGCTGGTTTATTTCTTGTTTCCATTCCCCTTCTTTAATGCCGTTAAGTATCAATTTCAGATCTGTACTAACCCCATTACTAGTGTGTCTAATCGTGTCAAATAATGACACTTTACTTTCTAATGGATTAAATGTTGTTGTTGTAGTTGTTGTTTTCATGTTTTTTTATTAGTTAGAAGGGACATTAAAATTAGTGTCCCAAAAGTGTCACCCCTCCAAAGTCTTACCACTCAAGACATACAGAGACTGAGTGACACTTTTTATTATTTTATTAATATTTATTTTATTATATTATTTTTTAATAGAAGGTGTGGAATACATCTGTGTCACTTGTCACAGGTGTCACACACTTCATTTTTAAATCTACTCTACGTAATAGTTGTAGATTAATCGACTTAACAGATATACTGTTAATTTCCTATCAGACGGAAAATTATGTCTACTCAACAAATGTTCTGTTAATTCTATATCAGGTGGGAAATTATGAACCAAATAATCTAACAGGTAACTTGTGAAATATTTAACCCAATAATCATCTTCCGTGATATATTCAAATAACTCAAATGGTTCTTCCAAACTAATTAGTTCTCCAACATCTTTAGTGTAGTAATCCAGGTCATACTCACTTCTGTCTTTAACTGATTTTTGAAATCCCTCAATCACATTTATGATAGTTGGATCAAATCCCTCCATTAATGTTATTTTAAATCCTGATAACGTTATTGACGTCATCCCTTCTTCTCTACTTAATTTTTTTTTCATTTTTTTTATTTTTATGAAATTTGTAATTTGGCACTTTGCCGTATAACCTATTATGAAAAAACATACAAATAGTGACTTTTTGTTATCAACAAAAAATGTTAACATCTTACACTGGGACATCTGAAACTTTTTAAGAATCAATGCATAAGGAAAAATAAAAACATTACTAAGTACCTCCATAAATTGGTTTTATTAAATAACAGTTGTAGGATAAAATACCCCGCAATAGTTATTGACACTTTCGTATCTTTTTTAAAAAAATAATTTGATATGCTACTTAGCGAGACTTTGAACATTCAACTGGACTTGCACCAGACGAATAAATTACATTCAATCTCACAAAAAAAAACATTTCCAAGAATTTGGATAAAATGATTAATTTGATATGCAAATATTTATCATAAATATGGACAATACCAAATCTGAGAATCCTGAACGCACACTCTCATGAGACCATAATGTATAAATCCCTAACTATATTTTATATAAACTACCAATTTTATTGAATTGTTGATTGTAAGTTTTCTGCTGGAAAAAAGATTTCTAGGACAAAAGAAATTTCCACACATTATTAAATAATGAACGAATTAACCCTTCATATAGCAATTTCATCCAAATTTAGACACCCAGGAAATAATAACTTCCTAAAACATTACATTTTCTACCGTTTTTTTCAGTAAAACGTAACATTTTTCACTGTTTTTCTCGATAAACCGACATAAAACGTGAGTATAAGTGCGATATTATTAGTCATCTGGCTACGCTATTTATGATTTATTATTTGATATAACTAGATTTGAAGTCGATATTGTCTCCTACCATAATTTATTGTGTTATTTAAAAAATGTATTTATTTTTGGTATCACACTAATAGTAGATATGAACCCTAGAAACAATTGACTTGAAGTATTTTATAAGATTTAATACTAAATTTTTCAGTTCACATTCGTTTTAAACTCATATACTCGGCTAAAAAAAAATGGTAACAATAGATAACAAACACATACTAATATCCATTGAATCTGAAGATCCCAATAAGTTATTAATAGATATAAGTAATGCACTCACGACAGTAACTTCTATTTTGGTTGAATCAGATGAATTTAACTATTACCCTGATATACCAGATGCATTAGCGACGTTGATTAGAATGAATGGTGAGTTATCTCAGACTTGAAACTTTACTTAGAATAATCTTTCTTATCTAATTTAAAATCAAATAATTCACTAACAGGAACTTCTAAAGTTCTAGCAATACGCATTAAAGTTGAAACCGTTGGATTTGTAACTGCAGTTTCTATTCGTGCTATCTGTGAAAGTGCTAACCCTGATTGCCCAGCTAATTCTTCCTGTGTAAAACCTAAACGTTTTCTAACAATCTTGATTTGTTTAGCTAGTATTTCTAAACCTTCTTGATCTCTTATTAGTATACGTTTTTTGTCTTTTGATTTCATTACTACAAAGAGAATCAAAATGAACCCCTTAGGTTATCGCACAAGTGCCATATTTTTTCACTACATTTGCATACATATTCTAAAATATAAACTATGAAATTTTCTATATTAACACTAATAATATTATTCGCTTCAACTCAATTAAGTGCTCAGTCAAATTTTGAAAAGGGATTTGAATATTCTTCGATACTGTCGAATCCACTTGATATTGAACAAACTTCTGACAATGGATATATTATTGGTGGTGGTAGTTTGATTAAAACTGATGAATTCGGTGATACAACCTGGACTAAACAATATTTCAATGCTGGTCAATACACTTATATAAATGGTGTGACACAAACAACTGATGGTGGTTATGCTTATGTATTATCTACTAATAATGGATTAATATGGAAATCAACTCTAGTAAAAACAAATAATTCAGGAGACAGTACATTTACTAAAACCTACGGTGGTATAATAGAAAACTATGGTAATGATATTCTTGAAACTTCTGATGGTGGTTACTTATTAAGCGGAACCAAATTGATAGGAGGAACAGATCCTAAAATATACGTTGTAAAAACGGATAACTTGGGTAATGAACTTTGGTCATATACGCATCCCATTATTTCTCAAACATACAGCAATTCAATTGTCGAGGTACCAGGTAATAAATATGTTATTACTGGTCGTGAAGTTTCAGATGCTGTATTAATTAAACTGGATAATGCTGGTGTTGTAATCTGGTCAAAAACACATGGAACTTCTGAACTTGAAATAGGTCAAGGGTTAAGTACTACATCCTCTGGTGGGTTTATTTTTACTGGAAGGCAATATGATATAGCGAATTCTAGTAGTTCTTTATATCTGGTTAAAACAGATGCTGATGGTGATACTCTTTGGACTAGAAATGAGAAAAGATTATACAATGTACCTTATAGCACACATCAAGGATATGGATTTGACACCAAAGAACTTTCTAATGGTAATATTTTAGTTACAGGATCATTATCTTACTCACCACCGTACGATTACGGAGGTATGTTTACTTTCTATTTTTCTTCTGGTGGAGACATTGTTAATGATACATCATTTTCTTGTATTAATGTTAGCGTTGGAACTGCCATCACGCCAACAAATGATGGAGGTTATGCAATCTGTGGTTACGGATACGGAGCAGGTGCTATTATTGGTATTCCTGGCAGTATTTATACATTATTACTTAAGATAGACGACAACTTATGCGTGTATCCTACTGACACAACAATTAGTTTAATGAACACAGGTGACCCTAATCTATTTTGCGGTGGTTCTGGTTTTACACTCAATACTTCAACAACATGTAGTGATATTCTTTGGGATAATGGATCAACAACTGAAATGAATACTTATAATCTACCTGATACTTATTCTGCAACCTTCACTAACAGTTATGGTTGTTCTGTAAATGCTTCTATTACAATAGATACTTTTCAAACAGTTAAACCTGTGGTTAATTCTGTTTCAGGTAATAGTGAAATATGTACTGGAGATAGTTTAATATTATTTGTAAGTGATGAGTATGTTGAATATTGGTCTGGACCAGTATGGACTGCAGATAATGATACTACTATTGTATATAATGGCTATTCTTATATAGCCACAGTAATAGATACTTATGGTTGTATATTAAATTCTGATCCTTTTACTGTAATTGAAAACCCATTACCTACACCAAATATTTCACTTCAATTGAATGGAGATTTGGTTTCTAGTGAATTATCAGGTAACCAATGGTATTTGGATGGTTCTATAATTAATACTGCAACTAATCAAACATTTACACCAACGAGTATTGGAACTTATACCGTTGAAGTTACTAATGGAAATGGTTGTGTGGGATTGTCTGAACCTTATGTATTAAATTCAGTTGGTGTTATTGACCTATTATTAGAAGACACTTATACTTATTTGAATGGACAGTTAAATGTCAACTATGGTTCTTGGAGATTGTTTGATTTTAGTGGAAGGTTAATCATGACTGGTAATGTTGGTTCATTTACACTTCCTGAAGGTATGTACTTGCTACAAACTGATATGGGAACACAACGTATTTCTAATTTGAAGTAAACTAAATATATTCCTATAGACTGCAGTTCTTTGGAAATTTACTCGCATACTCGTGTATATTAAAACATATACAGTATGAAAATGACAGAAGCACGTTCACTAATTACACATGAACTAAAACAATTAAAGGTTGGTGATTTAATTACTGCGCAACAGTTACAACTCAATACTAAGATTGCTTTAATACAGATTTATGGAATTATAAAACATCTTGAGGAACTTACGGTGATTTCTCCCAAGTTGACTGAATCAGGTAAATTTTATAAAGTGATTGATTATAACTCTTTAAATACAGTGTTTAATAATGATCCAATCACACGTAAGAAGACTGAATCAATCGGAAGAAATACATCAAAATTTATTTATGAAGAGATACCTTATTCAAAATCAAAATGTGTACTAATGATAGTATCTGATTATGTAAAGACACACAATCCATCTTTAAAAGTGATAAAGGAAATATTTCCAGATTCTATCGTCACCAGATTCGGTGTCATTAAAACATTAAAGACTGCAAAGGAACTTTCATCTGATAGGCCTAGATATTATTTAGATGACCATTATATATTAACAACATCTGATAAGAAGAAGATAGTTGTTTGTAATCAATGGACACTAACTAGATTTATGAAGTTTATGAAAGTAGCTGCCAAGTTGGGATATAGAGTGAAACCTACTTAAATTCAAATCTATTTAAAATTGTAAATTAGTTCTTTATTAAATGGAACAAAATATGAATTGGAAGTTATAAAAACACTTAGTTTATGAAAGATTTAAGGAATTGTACCGAAAAGCAAATTTTGCAAACTCTATATAAATAATTCATAAAAGGTTCTTAATTTAAATGGAAATATAGGGAGATTGGTGATCAAATATACTCAGGTTTCAGATATATAAATCAAAGCAATTATAATATGTCAAACAATCAAAAAACACGATTACATCGTAGTAAAACATATCCATACTATATTGAAATTTCAGATAAGGTTCATCAATACTTTATGGAAACTTCAGATGGTTGGTACAATTTAATAATCGATAAAGAAACTGATGATTTTGTATTAACCACACCAACATATAAACAGTTAGAAGATTGTTTAACAGAAATTCATAAACGAAAGGACTTATATGCTCAATATGGTGTTGAAGATGATCTTTATGAATGGCTATATATGGTACATGATGAGATAAAGCGTAAGAGAAAAATGAATGGAGAAACTGATTCCTCGTTCAAAATAGATGATTATGAATATCTGATGCGAGTAAATAAAAAGTCAGGACAGGTGTTGTTAACAATGCCAAAACACACACGGGTTTTCACAACGAAGAGTATGTATAATGATTTCATCGATCTAGTGGCTATTCAAGATGGAAAACTGGATAGTGAAATTAGGCGGAGATTACAACATAAAGGATTCGATTTACAAAAACCGCCTTTTATGGTTGGGTTGAGTTTAACACCAAAAACAGAAAACAAGAAATGATAACAGGTAGAAATTTAGATTACTCAATATTTATTAGCACACATGTTGCCAAGGCAACTAAAAATCCAAACAAAGGGCATACGTATGATTTGAAAGTATACAAAGATAACCTTCATTTTTCACTTGCTCTTCCCCCTAATGGTATCATTATACAAGACGATTTTGAAAACATGTACTATAGAGGAGCGCTATACTGTACCTTAGAGGGCGGAGAAATTTTCGAATGGCTCAAAGAAATACATGAAACGATAAAGAAAGATAAATAGAACCTTACTATCTGTTTAGTCTTTTCAAAATTCTACTAACCTGAGATGCGCTATACTGTTTTCCTTGTGCTGTCATAAATTTGTTTTCATTTAGCATGTTTGCCATCTTAGTTAACGTTAATTTAGAATAATCTAGATTTCTCAAGAATGCTGAAGCCCTAAGAATATTTTCATTTCGTTGATGATTTAGACGAATTGTATTTAATCCTCTCAACCTTGCTTCATCCGTCAAATTTTGAGGAGATCCTAATTTTTTCTTTGATTGTGCTAAAGCTTCTTTAATTCGAACTGAAATTAATTTTGCTTCATGTTGTGCTATTGCCGCCATAATATGAATCGTTAGTTCATTTGCCTCAGGCATATCAACTGCAATAAACTTCACCTTACTATCCATCAGCGATGATACAAACGATACGTTTCTTGCTAGACGATCCAATTTAGCAATTACTAAGATTGCATTTTCTTTTTTACAAAGTTCAATTGCTTCATTTAGAATTGGTCGATACCTTTTATTAGTACCTGTTTCAATCTCAACGAATTCTTTCAGTATAGGTTGATTTCCTAAATATTTTAACAAAGCACTTTGTTGGGCTAATAACCCAAGTGTGGACTCTCCTTGTTTTTTTGTTGATACCCGACAGTAGGTTATATGATTCATTACTCGAGTATAGACATTTTATATGACATTTGGCACTCCTTGAACAGTAGTTTAACGAGTGCCAAATCGTAATAAAAATAATTAAGGTCTAACATATACGATTCTGTCGCATTAATCAGAGCTAGAATTAAAAATAGGAATTAATATTAAATCAAGCAGTTAATGAACAGAACCTTTTATACGTGGTCGATTTGGAAGTTTGTATTTGATTCTTACTAATTATATTTACAACTTCGATTTGAGGTAATGTGACAGAACGAGCTACAATAATTGAATTAACTATTATTGTTAAACCTCAAACTATATTTAAATCTTTAGCCCAAAGATTTAAAGAGGCACCTGAGATATGTTGTGTGGATTGATTACCCAACAATGACGGTCGCAATTGAACGTATTACTGAAGGATTCAAATGCACTAAATTTGTTGACGGTGTTATGATCAAAGGTGCAAAAAAAAACCATATTGGAGTCAAAGGAATTATTGGCCTTTCTAAAAACCTTACTAGGTAGTGAGAAAATTGATTTCACTAAAGAATTAGCCATTTAGAATTGTAATTTTCACCTCAATTTCTATTTAACATAAAATGTTTATTGTGTAAAGATAGCATTAGTAAATTTGAATATGCTGAATAGAATATTACTGAAACACTGTCCTAGTGAGACAACTCTTGAACCCTTATTACTACAAAGTGGTAAGGGTTTTTATTTTTTAGGTCATAAATTGGTTCATAATTGCAAACCCAACAATTATTCAAGTGTAAAGAATTTCAGTGGCTTTATAAGGATTTGAGGAATCACTTAAAATTGTAGCGTAATATCTTAATTCTCCATAATTCACCGTAAAAAAAAGAGCAATATTTACACAATAGCTTTCCAAGTCATGGTAAACCTAAAAGGACAGACCAAGAACGAGAAAAAGATAGACTAGAAAAAGCATTGCGAGATATACAGTTCGAAACTGAAATATTAAAAAAGACTACTAGTATTTTCTCCAAGAGTGACAAGAATATATTAGTCTTATAAATATAAAAGAACATAATCTGTTGAATGAATGCGTAAAGTACTTCAAGTTAGTAGGAATGGTCATTATTATTGGTTAAAAAATGAGCAACCCAAACTTTTAGTTAGAAAACCAAAATATCATATTGATCTTTTCTAAGTAAACACTCCACTTTCTTGCGGAACAACATTGACCCGCGAACTAACTAACTAACTAACTAACGATAACTTTAAGATACTCAGTTATCTTACTAAGTTCGTTGAATAACATCAAAAAAATGCGAACGATTTTAGTCAAATAATTTCCTTTCACTTACTTTTTTCAATTTATCGGAAAAATATTATCAATTGGAAATTCAAACTTATAAAGAGTGCCATTATTTTTTTCCAAATGATGAACACCATCTAATTGTTCTGTTAATATTTCTATTAATTCTTTACCAAAACTATCATCTTCAATATTTATTTTCCAAACACCACTGTCATAATATTCAATTTGTATATAATTGCTTTTACGAATTATCATTACACTAATCACACCACCTTCACATCCAGAAAACCCATGTTTTATACTATTTGTTATCAACTCATTAAATATTAATGAAACAGGAACCATACTCTTTATATCAATTTTATCAATTTCGGAATAAACATTTAATTCCACTTTACGACTATAACTTAACGCATCAGCTATATCATATAATAAGGCACGTAAATACTCTTCTATATTTACCCCTGACAATTCATTAGTACGATACATTTTCTCATGAATTAACGCCATTGATTTAACACGGTTAATGGCTTCAATAAAATGACATTGTAAGACATCATCTTTTGAGCTCGCTCCTTGTAACTTAAGTAAACTAGATATAATTTGTAAATTGTTCTTAACTCTATGGTGCACTTCTTTTAATAAAATTTTATTCCTATCTATTTCACTTTCATATTTAGTATTTATTTCGGAAATATTATTAATTAATATCTGAATAATAAAAGACATTATTAACGCTACACCTATAAAATTCAAAATAGTTTCAATATCCATACTTACAATAAAATAGATGTTGGGATTAAAATAATTACAATATATTATTATACCAAAAATATTAACTAATAGTACTAATGTTCCGTAAATTGAATTTAAAATAAAAAAAGAATATATACTAATTAGTATACTCCACATAATTTCCACCATTAAATGTGAGTCATCAACAAAAAATATCAAATATTGACACATTAACACACCAATAACAACAGAAAGAACACCTATTAGTTTAAATTTCCGACTTGAGAATAAAAGAATTAAATTTACAACTGAAATGATGCAGGCAATTATCGACGCTATCCATGTTAAATTTTCAAAATACAAATGAACACTGAACCTTATAAAGAAAATAGGAACTAGAATAATATTTATTTTCCAAATAAGATTAAACTTACCAATATCCATTTTAGAATAATAATCGGTAATTGGAGGAACTAGACTCTGCATAATTAAATTAGTTGGGTTTAGTTATAAATTCAAAACGTTAGAAAAAAGACGAGGCTCCCCTCGTCTTACTTATCGATCAAATTATTGGTTTTTGAGGTATTGATCTTTAAATTAAAAATTATTATTTACTTAACAAATACCTGAGGTTTGGTATTAATCTAATCAAAATAAAACGCCATTTCTTAAATCTTACAAATAGAAATATTTTCACAATTTACTTCATTATACATTTGCGATCTGACAACTTCAATCTGAAATTATTACTTGAACAAACACATCTTGTCTCATAATATCTTAAGGGAATACCAAGCATCAAACACTTTTAATAACAAATAAATATTCACTACAAAATTACCTAAAACTTAACTGAACCTCGTTATAATACATGTTGATTTACCGTTGACTCTTTTAAACTTTATAGTTATCTAGAGGTTAGCTCAACTATTATTCCAACCAAATAAAAAATTACATTTTTTGTAAGTAAGAGTACAAGTCTTTATCTCCAATATTTAGTCTTTTTTTCATGCGAGACTTACTTGACCGCACAGATTTTGGGTCAATATTTTTTAAATTGGCAATTTCTTTATTCGACATACCTAATTTAATATACGCGCAAAACTCTTGATCATACTTACTTAAATGAGGGTGTTTTTTAAGAAGATTTCCATAAAAGACTTCATTTACCAGGTTTAAATTACTCTGAAGTACTTCCATTGACGAACGCGAAGTAATTATTAACTTAGTTTGCGCAATAAAACTTTTAAGTGCCGCTTTGATATCTTCATCGTTCATCCTATTAATCAATGTTAATTCTTTGATTAAATCATCACGCCATTCTGCACGTTGTGTCATATCCATTGTTAATTTAACAATATCCTTAGTTTTTAATTCTAATTCATATTTTATGTTTTTCTTTTGACTTTCATAGAGCTTTGTTCTAATTCTCATTTTGTGTTTTTTTTGAAAAAAAAGAAAAACAAATAGAAAAGCAATCAATACAACAACAATAACCAACATTATAGCAGTTCTAAAAATTAAATCACGTTCAATCTTTATTTGATCGCTCTTCAATTTTTCCAAATCCAAACTTTTTTTTGCATTCTGAATATGTATTACGCCTAGTAAGCTTAATTTTTGCTGAATAACCTCATTCTTTTCTTCAAATTTTTCAAAAAACAAACTGTCTCTTTGACGAGAAATAGATTTAATTTTATCAAAATCCTTTGACAACAACGCAGAATGGTAAGTCATATCCACAAATTGCCACATAAAATGAACAGAAGTATCTTTCCCCTCCATAAGTTGATATATATCGTCAGCTTTTGCGAATTCATTAATTTTTAAATATGAGTTATGTAAAAGATTACCCGTAGAGGCTACCCACGTCCATTTATGACCCTTTATACCTGGAGCCGTTAGCGCCTTGAAAGTATTCTCTAAATAGGGAATAGCAGTTCTATACTTTTTTTGATTATAAAATGTTAATCCCAAATTACTATTGACATTCATTAAAATAATTGAATCACTTCCATTCATTTCATCGAATTTATCGATTAAAGAAATTGAGTTTAATAGGTATACCTCAGCTTTATTAAAACGCTTAAAATGCAATGAAACGTACCCCAAATTGTTCAAAGCATTAGCTACCAAATGATTATCATTTAAACTTTTAGCAATTGCTAACTGTCTATTAAACACTTGATATGTACTGTCCTCATATCCGATATTTAAATAAGCACGACCTAATAAATTTAATGCAAAGAACTTTGATAGTTTTTTCTTTTGAAAATCAACCATTTTATTCAAATATGGCAACGCTGATTTATAAGCTCCCAATTCAAGTAATATCTCACCCAATTGATCATTGACATAATTATTTTTCTCATTAGAATAACTTAAAACGTCAGGATCTATACTCATCAAAGTATAAATCGCACTGTCAATTTCATTATTTATTCTAAAAAATTTTGTTCTTAGTTGTTTAATTTCAGCTATCGCAATTTCATTATCTAGTATTTTTGCATACACTAAAGCTTGCCTTGTTAACACTAATCCTTCTGCAATATCACCTTCTGCATAAGCCAAATGACTTTTCCTAACCATTTGATTCAAATCAACCTCTGTTGACTTATTTTGTTTTGTATTGTTTTGCCCGAATCCGAGTAAAACAAAAAAGAATAAAAACAATAAAACTACTCTGTTTAACATCATAGATTTAAGATTATTAAGTTAGACCAACTAAAAATGGTTAAATAATGATAGCCATTATCATTTAAGTATTGTAACGGTACCAGTTTCAACATATTTCTTATCTGATAACGCATCTCCAAACCAAATTTTCCAAATATAAGTCCCATCTTGAACCTTTTCCCCTGCATAAGATCCATCCCATCCTATTTGGTCATTATAAGATTCAAAAACAACTTCTCCCCAACGGTTAAAAATCAACAAATGATAATCATAAGGATTAAAACCTGATGTAAATACAGGTTGAAAAGTTTCATTAAACTCATCGCCATCAGGCGTAAACGCATTAGGTACAAAATACACCAACTCATCATTAACCAACAGCGGAACTATTAATGAATTAACACAGCCTACATCACTTATAACCGTTAGTTCAACATAATAAGTTACACCCGGTATTTCGGCATATATATGAACTGGATCTATTTGAGTTGAAACAGAATTATCACCAAAAGACCAATAATAAAGTTCATCGTTTTCAATATTTATTTGGGTAAATTGAACTTCTGTATCTTCTGTTGTCACCGGGTTTGGAGAAAAACTAAATCCCACATCTGGTAACTGCATTACTGTCACATTGAAATCATCTGATGATGAACAATTACCTAATGTAGCAGTCGCTGTATAAGTTTGAGAAGTAGTCGGAAAAATATAAGTATCATTAGGAATGCTATTGTTCCAATTTAATGTTGCTGCAATTTGATTTGTGGTAGCATGAAGCAACACAGAATCACCAATACAAATACTTTGATCTAGTTCCGTTAGAACATTTGGACTATCTATAGCATCAATAACTATGGAATCAACATTCACACAACCGTTTAAATCTGCAACAACATAATACATTAAGCTATCAATAGGCGTGAATTCAATGTTATCAACTACCCCATTATTCCAATTAATCAAAGCGCCATCTGGATTATTTGCCATTAACGTATACGGGGCACCAGCACATACGGTAATTAAGGTTTGACCTGAAGCATCTGCTTCAATAACTGGAATTGGATTTACGATAACAGTTAGTACATCTGTGGTTGTACAAACAATCCCTCCCGTAGAGACAGAAGCTGTTGCGGTATAAACATTAGTATTAAGCGGAATAAACGATTGATTATTCACTACCCCGTTATCCCAAGTTATTAAGGTGCTTTCACTAGCTGTTGTTGCATTAAGTAAAGCACCTTCTCCCTCGCAGATTGAGAAATCCAATGGTACTGTCAAATCAGGATTAACGATAACATCTACAATTACAGAGTCTAGACTTTCACATCCATTTAACTCAGCAGTAACATGGTATATCATACTATCAATAGGCATAAACTCATCACCATCAGTTATACCATTGGTCCAAGTCAAATTGGCATTACTAGGATTAGTTGCAATTAAAGTATAATTCTCACCATCACATATAATATCATCTAGTCCCGCATCAATTGTAGGGAATTCATTTACAGTTATTTCAATTTCATCTGTAGTGGTACATACGTTTACTCCAGTTGTAATCGTAGCTATTGCTGTGTAAATTGTTGTAATATTTGGTATAAACAACTGATCATTCACTACCCCATTGTCCCAAGATATTATAGTACCCACACTCGTAGAGGTTGCATTAACTAAAGTACCCTCTCCTTCACAAATCGAAAAATCTAATGGGACTGTCAATTCTGGATTAAAGTTTACATCTATAATTACCGAATCTATGTTTTCACATCCATTTAATTCAGCAGTGACATAATACATTAAGCTATCAACCGGAGTAAACAGAACACCGTCAATCACACTATTGGTCCAGTTCAGATTTGCACCATCCGAATTTATGGCGGTTAAGGTATAATCTTCTCCAAGGCAAATGGCATCATTTAATCCTGCATCAACGATTGGCCGAGGATCAACAATAACTTGTAATGTACTATCGTCGGTTCCATTCGCATCTGATACTTCTAAAGTAACACCATAAGTCCCTGGCGTTGAAAAGGTCACTATATGTGGTCCTTGTGTATTCTCGATGGTTATATCTCCTCCATTAAATGTCCAAGCCCAACTCATTGGGTTATTGTATGAACTATCAGAAAAAGTTATTGACTCTCCAACACATATAGTTGTGTCACTCATGGCAAAGTTTGCAACAATATTTTCAACTGAAGCTAAAGTAAAAAAGTAACCATTATTTGGCGTCATAGCATTTCCATCTGTTGGTGTAAAATCATGTTGAAAATATACTTTATTAGTAGCTGCATCAAATGATGAAGGTGAATAAGCTGTCGCACCTGTACTAAAGTCGCCATCTTCATCTACCAATAACCTAATTGTACTGTAATCAACATTACCTGCTGAACCACCAACAACTACAAAACTATTCGACATATCAAACTCCAACTCTACAACTGCGATATCCCCAGTTTCTTGTCCTTTCCAAACTCGATCAAAAATACTTCCAATGGTCTCACCGTTATCTGTAGAATACACAACAGAAGCTCCAGTACTCACAGTATTTAAGCCATTGTTCCCCCACATAAATGAGGAAAGATTGGTTGTTATACTAGTAGGCGCACTAAAATTAATGCCATTTGCCACAGTTAAGATATCGTTGTAGCCACCAAAACCATCTTCATTAATAGAATGTGATTTTGGCTGATCTAACCCACTAGCGTCATCTAGTGCGATCCCTGCAACATCAAAAGCAAAATTAGCATTGGATACAGCTTCCCAAATTACTGTTTCATTTGAAGATAGATAATCGATAGAAACACCATTAACACCTAAAGTAATTCCATATTTAACAGCTAAATAGGATTGAATCTTCAGTTTATCAACTGGTGTATTTGAATTCGAAAAAACTACTATTTCCGCAACATCCGACACCAACATCCCTCTCGCGCCAATTCCAGATACTGCCTCCGGTATTACTAATGTAGGACTCCATGACGAAGTCGTTCCATTTGCATTAAAACTGGAAGTGGCATTATTGGTATTTGCATCAATATCAAATAAGTTTGGAATTGATATAGCATATTGAGTCGGAGAAAATACACCTTGTCCTGTTGGCCCTAATTGAGAAACACCTGCCGAATTTGAAGCAACATGAACATCATACCTTGAAAATGCAGTTGCACTAAATCCATATAAAGAAGTCCAACCACCAAAAGCACCATTTGCACCAGAGCCTCTGTCTTTTGAAACACAATACATACTAAAATCTTTATCACCTGACAACACCCCAAAACTTGGTGAAGTCATAGGGCTCGCATTAAAATATACGGCATCGTTAAAATTAATACTATTCGGGGAAACAGTTGTGGCATTAGCAGTTTCTGTATAAACAAAACCATTGTCATTCTTCGCTGTCCAGCTAGGTGAAGTATAATTAACTTCAGCATCAAGCCACAATGTCAAGTCTGTACTCACACCACCAGGATATGGTGTACATGACTCTACAGTTAAAAATCCCACAGGGCTAATGACAAGTGGGTTTTCAGTGTTTCCTCCCAATACAAAGTTTGTACATTCACCGTCAATTACATTACCTTGTGTTGGTGATATTAATTCATATTCAACCCAAAAATAATTTATACCTTCTTCCAGCAATTGCCCTCCGGATACAACCAGGTTTCCCCCTGATACAGTACTTCCAAATAAATTCAATGTCGAAAAATCACCGTCAATTCCTGTGTAATAAATATGAACATTTCCTATTTCACCCAAGTTAGATGTTCCATTGGTAGTCAAATTAAAAGTGGTCAATTCTAACGGTGTTAACGTCCCTGAAGTTTCCACCTCAATAAGTATAACTTCAGTAGAACTAAAACAATCTTGAACAGTATTTATTGGTGTTTGTATGGTGTTCGAAGTCACATAAGTCATCGGTACAGCCAATTCATAATTTACAATAACTTCCCAAGACCCGTTATCGATCAATGTAACTGTTGTGTTACACCCAGCGGTTCCTGCCCATGTTCTAAATGCGGGTAGTTCAAAAATTAAAGTTGTTCCGCCGTTGTATTGCCCATTGGCGATACCTAAACCTGTACGGTTATAATTCTGAGTCCCTCCATTATTCCCTATTCCGGAAAAGTCATTTCCTTCATCTAAGCCTGAATTTTGACAAGCCAAACGAGAGCGTTGTTCAGACATCCAACCTCCTCCAGCCGTTGTACTTGTCATATTGTAAGACACATCCACCGAGGTTACTACCCAAGGTCCACCCGCAGGAAGAACTACATTCAATGGAGTAGCCACTCCATTACATCCAGGGTCATAACCACCAAAACTTGTTGGGATATCTCCAGCTGTGTAAGTATTAGAAACTGTTAAACTATATGATAAACTACTAACACACAATAACACTATTATAATATACCCTTTCATATTTTAGATTTAGAGTTTTACTTAGAAAGTGAATTTAGATTAAGTAAAATTTGAAATTAATTACACACATCATTAATGCGTTAATTTGAATAGCTACAAAACTATCGAACTTAAAGATGATTCCAAGCATTAACTCCGTTGATTTACCGTTGATTTGAATAAGATGATTATTTTTTAAAAATTTGTTCACACTACAACTTCACCCCACTATTACCAATAGCTTAAGAGAGATTATGTCAACCTATTGTAACTCATTTAATGAAAAGAAAAAGGCAAATGAATATTTGCCTTTTTCATACTTAAAACCTAGGTTTTTGACTTGCTTATGATTTAAAATTTTATTTGTTCAATATAATTTGCTTAGCAAACACTTGGTGTTGAGTTTGAATTTTTACAAAATAAACCCCGTCACTTAAATCGGATAAGTCCATAACCTTACCTTGTAAGTCAGAACTATTTTTATAAAAGTAAGTTTTATAGGTTTTTCCCGAAATATCCATGATTGTGATCACAAAATCATTAACTTCTTTACTCACTTCTAACCTCAAGTTACCATTACTAGGATTCGGATAGGCTGTGAAATCAAATTCAGCCTCATCTTCTAAACTCTTAACACCCGCTATTAATTTAGAGTTACTATAAGTTATCATATAACCACCTACTCTATAATATGGATTATAGCCATCATTACAATTATCACATGTCACACCACTTACACAACTAGGATTATTTGGATGACATTGATCCATATAAGAATTTTGGAAAATGTATGAAAATTCAAAAGGTCCATGAGGAATTAATGACGTTAAATCATAAGCGTGAGGCGGTGCAATTGTGCCCGGACACCATCCTGCTCTATTATAAGTCCATGTTCCAAGCTGACCAGTACAATTGTCAGGATTTGGATTACAATCATTCCATAAATGTTGACTGTACGTTTGTACATTGTTTACATTGAAATTATGGTTAGCTTCATAAAATTCAGCTGCGTTACCCGTATTATTACTACCCCAACCATGACCAGTTGTAGTAACTCTAAAAGTAGCTTTCTCCGTTTCGTCTGGAAATTCAATTGTAGCAGTATCTAAAGGTTGTAAATTACTAGGGTTTCCAAAACTATAGTTACCATGCCAAATTTCCTCAATATGCGAATATAAATAGTCAGGCGTTCCCGCTGAATAATCAAAGTCCAATGAAATATTCCATCCACCAGTCCCCCATGTTTCAATATACATTCTAATTTCAGTATTACCTTGCAATAAAGAGGCATAATCAGTCACATCAATACTATGATTACAAGCCACACCATAAGGTGTAATATATCTAAACAACTCCATCCAATTACCATCAGGTGCTTTATATTGAACATAAGCCAGTCTATCCCAATCATCACATCCTCCAGAAATATTTGGACAAGTCACAGAAAAGTTAGCCATTATTTGATTGTAAGCTCCAACTGACTGTGGTAAGGTATAATTACCATAAAACCATTGTCCTGCTGTACCTATTTCAATTAAATCATTATCGAAGGTCTGAACATTTTGAGTACTCACACTATTAACTACTTCAACACTCACTGTCTCAGTTGTTGCCATACCATTACTAGCAGTCGCGGTAATATCCACATCATAAACACCATAATCAGAAGGTGTCCACCAACCGATAAAATAACCATCCTTTGGAATAGCCGAAATTGTTTGACCATCTACAGCCATCTCAACAGATGCCACATTCAATGCATTTGGTTCTGTAATAGCTGTATTCACATAAATTGGATACGCTTTTAAAGTCGGCATTTCAACAAAATGTGCTCCCGTAAGTTTAGTTGTTAAGGTTGGCGCAATAGTGGATAAATCAACCACAGTGAATGATTGTACATCAGATACCGCATTATAAGTTCCATTACCAGCCTGACTTGCCTCAACCGCTACTACACCACCAGTCCCGGTCAAAGTTACTGTATTCCCTAAAATAGTTGCTGGTCCTGAAACAATTGAATAGGTTATTGGCAAACCTGATGTAACTGTGGCATTCAGATTAAACGGCACATCTGTGGCATACTTATCAGCAATAGGATCCAACTCAATAATTTGATCTTGACTAGGATCAAAAATAGTTAATCCACCAACCAATGTTCCAGAATGTAAATTAGGTGTTAAATCTGGCACTGTCACACCAGTTACATTTTCAAAATCCCATGCTGCTAATAAATCCGTTTCATTACCAGCAAGAACTGCCGTGATATTAGCATTAATTTCACTTACAGACATTGCCTTAGACCAAACACTAATATCATCCAAATACAATTCAAAAAATTCTGAAAGATTTGAACCAAAATACAAATCACTTGTACTTGCAAAACTAGGATTAGAATTAACTGACGTATTAGTCTGGTCTAAAACACCATCGACATAATTATTACAAATTACGGACCCTGGAATACTTGTCACATCAACTACCATGGCAATATTATGCCAATTCCCATCTAAAATAGAATTAGTACCAAATGGAGGACCTGAAGCAACTCCAGTATTCGTTGTTAAGTTTACACCAAAATAACCCGTGTTAATTGAGTTTATTAATTCATAACCATAACCTGACCCATCTCGTTTATCTGCAAACCTAAAATAGTTTGAAGTATTTGTAGATTTCACCCACATCACAATCGTAAAATTCTCACCTGCATCTATATCTAAATCAGAATGATCTGCGACTTGCATATAATCATCAACCCCGTCTAAAATGGCAAATGAACCATTTTGTGAATAGCCATGACTATAAACCATTCCAATTATCATTAATATTCCAATTATCCCTTTTCTCATTGTTATTTATTTATTTATATTTAAATCATTTAATGTGTTACACCAATCTTATACACTTCCTCTTTATAATGGATTAGATAAACCCCTGCCCCCCATAGTTCGGTATCAATTTGCATCTGACCATTGAGCATAGTATCATAAACCAATCGTCCGGTAAGATCAAAAATCTGAACAGGTACTTCTTCTCCTCCTCCACTTACAATAGTAAATACACGAGAAGTAGGATTAGGAAAAACTTCAAAATCAGAACTTGAATTATGACACAACACGCCATCAACAGTTCTCATACCTAAAATGGTTGATTCACCGTCCATATCATATTGAGTTAATCTATAATAGTTGATGTCTCGTGATACATCCGAATCAACCGCAGAATAAAACAATCTTTCCGTTGAATTTCCAACACCATCAACGGTATTGATAGTACGCCAATTTTGACCGTCAATACTTCCTTCTATTGTATAAAAATCATTATTAACTTCTGATTCAACTACCCAATTAATTTCTGTAATTCCATTCGAACAACTACAACTAAATTCCGATAGTTCTACAGGTAAAGTTGCAAAAACAAATCGAGTAGAACCTAATGTAAAGAAAAGACCATTTAATTGATCCATATGATTTCCTGTACTCGGGTTGAAATCATGTTGGAAGTAAATTATACCTGTTGAATTATCATAAGCACTTGGCGCAATTGAAGTCGCACCAGCCGAATAATCTCCATCTTCATCCACTAACAAGCGAACATAACTCAAGTCATTTGTACCTGCTAACCCATCTGGCCCAATAACAACACTTAAATCAAATTCGATAGTAACTGTATTTACAACACCTGTTTCTTGCCCTTTCCATTTACGTTGAAAAATAGTTTCTATGATCTCGCCATTATCAGTTGGATACATTACTAGCGCACCGGTATTACTTGCTGGCGCAGCATTATTCCCCCACACAAAAAACGACTCGTCAGCTACAATACTTGGCGGTGTCATAAAATTTGTTCCGTTTGCGATGGTCACAACATCATTAAACCCATTATACACACCTAAATTAATAGAATGAGATTTGGGTTGATCAAGGCTAGAATTATTATCCCTTGCAATACCGGCAATATCATTATCGTAACCAATATTAACACTTTGATCCCATGTAATGATTGAATTGGCCGAAAAATAATCATAAATACATGGATTTGCAGTTAAAGTAATCCCATATTTAATAGCCAAATAAGACTCCACCTTTCTTCGGTCTAAATTACTTAAAGCATTATCAAAAGCGATAACTTCACCTATGTTCCCTAAATAAAATCGAGAAGATCTATTTACACTATTAGCACTTAAATGACCACCAATTTCATAACCAGTAAAATACCCCCCTGCCAAAGCATTCCTAATGGTCGAAGATTTAAAAAGACCATCGTAGTAAATTGACCCTGTTGTCCCGTCATACTTACCTTCTCCAATATGGTAATTAACATCTAAAGCTGCGGCGTCTGCCCACCATGCAGGTGAATGAGGAGCTGATGGGTAATTTACAATAATTGAAAAATCAGAGGCACGACCTGTTGCTAGCGCATATGCATTATCAGCTGTCGCTCCACCCTCAAAAGAATCATTCCCACTTAATATACTCCTAGACCAAGACCCCCCAGCCAATTGAGGTTGAAAAAGCCAAACACTATAAAGTGTAGCTCCCTCATCTAAATTTAAGGTCGCATTATTCATTACATCCCCCAGTGTCACATTTTGCACACCATCAAATTCAAGGGTAGGATTAAAATTAACAAAACCAAACCCAGAGCTTCTAAATATAGGCTGTTGGGCAATAATGCCCTGAGAAAAATCATTTCCCATTGCACTTCTATCTTGCCATCCTTCAACACCCTGCCCATCAGCAGAAGCTCCCCCTCCACTAGTAGCACCATCATTGGCTTTCACCCATAATTCTAAACTTGATGTAATACCACCTGGACCTGCACAACTAACCTCTAAACTTGCAACACTTGAAGTTAAACTATTCCCACACCCATTTGTCACTACTACAGTATAACTTCCTTCATCCGAAACAGCAACACCAGTTACAGTTAATGAATTAGAGGTTGCACCAAAAATATTTCCTCCGTTCAAAAGGTTAACGCCATCTTTTTTCCATTGGTAAGTCAAGTTAGGTGTTCCTCCAGCAACAATATCAAAATTAACTGTACTTCCAGGACAATACTGTCCACCTGAAGGCTGATTATTTATTAAAAAAGGGTTTGAAACCATCTCAAGTGTTCCAAAATTGGTACTACCTATAGTGATATTAAATATTCCTCCATTAGCTGACGCAGTAATATTACCATTTGTAGAGGTTGTATTTATTGGTCTCACCTGAATGTTAGAAATAGTAAATGCATCTAATTTCTTTGGATTACCATTTGTAACAACCGAAACCGACACCTGATTAGAAGTCACCACTAATCCGGTAGACATAATATCCCCTCCAGCTGTAAAACCGGTTACACCCACATTAGGATTAAATTCCCAACCTACCGGCGCATCCAGGATTAAAGTGGAGGTTGTACTCATGGGCACATCATCATTGATTGACTCGGAAATACTGATTACACTTAACGTAGTCCATGTTGGAAGACAGCCATCAGTGGCAAATTGTTCATCTATAGAATTACTTATCACACCTGGCGTAACATTAACCTGTCCAAATACATTTGAGGCTAAAGAAACAATTGACACACTAAATAATGCACGTAATAATAGTCTTAATTTCATAAAATTAGTATTGATTTAATCACGATTACAAAACTACATCTAAACCGATCTAATTTTTAAAATTTGCCGTGAACAAACCGTATACTAACTTTCTAAAATCGTCAACACTTCGTCAACTAAAACAACTTAAATCACTGTTAAGAAATCTATTAAACTTTTATCTTTATCTATCCCCATCTTCTTTTTTAGGCGGTACTTTAAAGTACGAATAGAAGAAGCTTCTACGTTTTTTAACTGTGCCATCTCATGATTTGTCAATTGCATCCGAACCAAAACCAACAGCTGCAATTCAGATGTTGTTAAAGCTGGAAACTGCTCTAACAACCTTGCTTTGAAATCCGCTTGAATCAAATCCTCATGGGTTCGTAACACTTCATCTATCATCTCATAATTTACCTTACCTTTAATAAACATAATTAACTGTTGTATTTCCGACTTGGCTTTAGAACTTTGAATCTTAATGGCACCAAGTCGATTAGAAATCTCCTTAAACAAATCAGAATTAATATCCATACCTGAAATAACACTCTGAAGTTCAAGCTTTCGTGTTTCAATTTCCTTATTGCGCAAAGTCAACTGTAACTCAGAACTCAAATTCCTTTCTGTCAATAGCTCATTTTTCACATTGAGGTATTTTTCTCTTTTTACCTGTTGTTTTCTTTTAAATCTTAACCAAAGCAACCCCATTAGAAAAACAATACCCGTAATAATAACCGACAAAATTATTAACTGTGATCGCCTTCGATTAGACACCAACATAATGTTATTCTCGTTCAATTTTAAAGAATAATTTAATTCAAGTATCTCATTTTGATAATTTTGATTTTTACGTTGAATTTCTTCAATTACCATAATAGACTTATCTCTTTCTTTACTAAATTTATTACTCAGTTCGATATAAAATTGAATTAACTGAGATAATTCTGCCTTATCACCACACAAGATTGTCAAATCAATCTGCGTAGCAATACAATGAATTTGTTCTGAGTTTGAAACACTCGTATCAACAACTTCAATAATATCTAGCAAAATAGCCCTAGACTTCATACACTCCTGATTACCCATTGCAATCCCTAATTCCTTATATAGCACTTCTAATACAAACCAATGACCACATGATTTGAAGGCTGACCAGCCTTTTATGTTTTCAATTAATTGCAAAGCTTCATCATTATCTTCTTGCGCAATAGCCAATGAAACTAAATTACTTTGAATAATATAAAATTGTATTGAATCTTTCTTTTCCCACTTAGAAAACTCATCCAAAGCAATATTATAATTCTCCTTAGCCAGCATAAATTCACTTTTAAGAAAAAACGTGTATCCGGTTGAATTTCTAATTCTAATTTTATCAATATTGTTTGTGGCTAACTTCAGTCCTATGGCATGATAAAATTGAGCTGAATCTAACTCTTCAATCTTTATAAAAGCCCTTGCTATCATTTCATTAGAATGCATTTTAACCTTTGACTCCTTTATATTTATACTTTTTTTCAAATATTCAATTGCAAGAATTGACTCACCCAAATAGAAATAAGACTCTCCAAGTTTTGTATACCAAGTCGCCCTCTCTTCATTTGTCAACACACTATGGTATTGAGTCACAATATCGCTTCGAACAAATAAACTACTAATTATCTCTCCAGCCAACACATACGTATTATCGAGCCAAACAAGACTATCTAATTTATCCCGTTTAACTTCTGTCGACTCTATCTGAGTATGACTCACTTTAATTATAAATAAAAAGAATATTAAAAATAATGGACTTAATTTCATTTGTGTGAACTATTACTTTAGTTAAACGTTTAGGGACTGATATTCCGAATTTGACAGACTATTATCCTACGTAAATTCTAGAAAGTTAAGTCTAAGTTAAAAATTACTTTTAAAAAAACACTGAATTGACTAATAAAATGAGCTACAAACGTTAAAAAGGTTCTGTCGCATTAATCATATTTTGACACTTTTTGAAAGAAATTCTAAATAAATGGAAAAACATAACTAACTGACAATTAGGTTAAATCGAATTTTGGAGAATTCAAGTTTAAGTGAATATTTGTTCTTTTCAAATTAATGCGACAGAACCCTAAAGGATTAATGTACTCGTTAGTTTTATTGTTTTGCGATTGAAAGGGGGTTCTTTTAAAGAAATCACAATATTTTATATTACCTTTCCTTCTTAATTTTAATTATGAATTTGACTTTTCAGATAGTGGCTATAATTAGTCCCTTTGTAGCGGTATTATTGACTTATTTCTTATCAATTAAAAAAGCGAGAAAAGATATTGATTTTGATAAAGAAAAAGTACTTAATAGTGTGCTTTCGGATTTATTGAATACCAGATTTACAGTGACTAGAGTTAAATTAATTAATGATCTTTATTCTAATAAAAAAATAGAAACAATTTTCCCTAAAGAAAGCTTACTTCAATTTGCGATGAGTTCAGGGTTAATTGAAATGAAAAGCTTTAAAGAATTAGAGGACTCGATATTAAAACTAAAAGAATACGATGCCCTAATTTATTATAGAATAGAAGGGATTGGTGCAAATTTTGAACAAATTCATGAGAAATTTGTTTCGCCGTTAATGAAAGTTCTTTATGAGGAGGAAATCAAGTCAACAGAGGGCGGAGTTTATTTATTAATTAAAGATACATTAGAATCGCTTGAGGATAATATTCTTAAAATTTCAACAATACTTAATAAACGTACGGAAAAAGAAGTGTTGTCTATTCTTGATAAGAAGAATAATGAAAGTGATTTAGAAGATTATATTAAACAGATTGAACAAGCTTATTTCGAATGGATGGCGCCATTATTAAAACCAGAAGAATCCATGACATTTGATGAGTTTAAAGAGTTTTCAAAGTCTGAAAGCTTTGGTGAAATGGTTAAATTACAATTAGCTGTTGCAAAATTAGGAGATCTTGAGGGTTTTATTAATTGCATAAAAAACAATCCCAATGCAAGTATGTCTGAAATAACAAATATGATGGAGTCTAAATCAGAGTAATATAAAAAAGAAATTCACTTAATCGCTATTAATATTATCACTATAATTGTGATAAGCCTAACACATTTCTGATGATATAAGATTTGCCACCACTAAAAGAAAGAAAAAGAATTTCAACTCATGAGATATTGTTGGGTACTCCAATTCAGCCTATAGATAGGATGAAAACAATTTCAGCAGATGATTTTGAAGTGATGACTCTTGAATGGGCTATGGGGTTCTTAGAAAAATACAAAAAAGTCCGTCAGATTGGAGAGGTGTTCGTAATAAGTAATGAAAAGTGTAAGTGGCTTTTAAAGTGTACTAATTCGCACAAAATCGTATAAAAGTGGACTTTCTACCTCTTTACTCAAATTCACTACAACTTAACAATACCAGTACTTAAAGAAGGAGTTCTAAATTCCGTAGTGCGTACTGAAAATCCATGTGTCGGCGGTTCAAACCCGTCCATCACCACACTAAAAGCCTTGAAGATACTATCTTCAAGGCTTTTTTACTTTATGACACGAAAATAAAAAGTGGACTATTATAAAATACGGAGTGGACTTTTCAATCATCACCATAAATTAAAACTTTTAATTTGGGGTAAAAGTTAACCGAAATCTAACATCACGAACTCTTAAGAGAGCTAATACATAATCCGTACTAAGAATCTATATTTTGCCAATATTAGCAATCTTTGAACAGTAGTTTAACGATTGCAAAATAAATAATGAAAACAATATTTAATCAAGAAGAGAAGTGTTTTCAATAAAAATAGTCAAGCAGGAATGTTTAGCTCAACAGAAAGAAGTGCGTCTATTTAAAACAATCGAAGTTTTATCGAAACCTATTTAACATAAATCAAATTACGTGAGTATTTTATTCGACATGACAGAAGATAAACTACACAAACTTCTTATAAGCACCATTATACGACTATCCACTTATCCTCTACTTTGATTTGTACAACTACTCTATATCTACCAGGTTTTTATCGTCTTGTACAGGTCATGTATAGGTAATTTTATTTATTGTTCAGTACGGGTATCAGTCGAACTCTTTGAAAAATCTGAACTTATACCTCTATTTGTAACAACTAAAAGATTAACCGATTTAGTCGAAATAATTCTTTAAATATCCAGTACTATGAATAAATTAATTTTTGGATTGGCAGTTATATGCCTGCTCCACACAAATGTTAAGGGACAAACAAAAAAAGTACTAATTGAAGAATGTACAGGGACTTGGTGCTCATGGTGTCCGTCAGGACAGGTTTATGGTCATCAAATGATCAATGAACAAAATGCATTGGTTGTAAATATTCACGTAAATGATCCCATGGCGAATACGCCATCTTATTATGGTAATACCAATATTTCTGGACTACCATCTGCAAATATAGATAGAGTAGACATGGCTATAATGCCCGCCAGTTGGTCTACCTATGTCAGTA
>Ga0209396_1000818_pt1 | contig 35798 bp, 29 predicted proteins | sample GOMGulsemesocosm_6_FD_184638 | JGI IMG/M metagenome (GOLD analysis project Ga0209396, IMG submission 184638) | Methane-oxidizing microbial communities from mesocosms in the Gulf of Mexico - GOM8C Gulf of Mexico (SPAdes) (version 2) | ecosystem: Environmental > Aquatic > Marine > Cold seeps...
ACCAATCGATAGATACAAAAAAGCCCTAACCGAGGTTAGGGCTTATTGCTTCCTACGAAGGAATGGTGCCGACTGCCGGAGTCGAACTGGCGACCTACTGATTACAAGTCAGTTGCTCTACCAACTGAGCTAAGTCGGCACACGAAAACGTGTGCGATATTTTTACTATGGAGGGTAACAATATCTTGAAATACCGTAATAGCTCAAAAGATGTCATATTAACTTTCACTAATTAACAACAAAGTCTCTCGAATATATTTTTTGCTTATTTAAGTCATAAATATCCAGCCGGTATGTTGCTGGATCATCACCTATTGATACTTCACGTAGTGCAGACCACTCATCAAGAGGGTTACCTAATAAAAACATATTATTAACTATCTTTGATTTGCCTTTAGAATTTACTTCTGTCCATTTTGCGATTATTACCGTTCTGTCTTTTCGAGAGTCTATACCATCAAAATCAGTATTAAAATATAGTCCGTAAATCAAGTTTTTACCTTTTATTGCTTGAACTTTATTACCCTCATCTATTAAAATATACTCCCCTGATTTACCATATTTATCGCTATGTTTAAATTCAAAAATCCCACTTTTTTCAACATCTAACTCAAAATCTATATGAGTTAAATTGTAAGTGTCTTTTATGAAGTTTTGTAACTGAAATAACTCTTCTTTTGAATAATTACTATCAACAAAAGTTCTAGCTATTTCTTTTTGTCTTGTGCCATAAGCGTTCCTTTGCTCTCTTGAAGAAAGGTTGTCAATGTCATTTAATTTAAAGTGATCAAAGCATTTTTTCATATCCCTATATTTTTCACTGGCCACACAATAGAATCGTCCAAGTCGCATTAAATTAAACACAGAGTCATCTAGTTCATAAGCTTTAGATAGATATTTAAATGCCTTATCAAAATCTTGTTCAACAGATTGACCTTCCATATACATTCTTCCTAAACGTCTATTTGCACCTTCATAGTTTAGTTCGGCACTTTTAATGTAATGCTCAACGGCAGTAATAATATTATTTTTAACTAACTCACCTCGATGATAATAGCTACCAATGTTGAATAATGCTCTGCTATTTTGATACTCAGCTGCCTTCATGTAATAACGATATGACTTCTCTGGCGCTTTTGAGACCCTTTGCTCGAAATCATAAGAGTCAGCTAATAATGCATAATCTGATGCTAATGCTTTGTTTTCATATGCTGAAATTTCAGCAGATCTAGGTTCATCTATTGATAAGGTTCGATATAAAAAATCAACTATCGATGCCATTTCATGTCTTTCTCCCCACCAAGATGATTGGCCGTGTCCTGTTTTGTCATAAAATATAGTTTCTACAATTTTACTTTTTTGGTTGAGTAAATAGTTAAACCTATTCGATTGTTCAATTCCTGATATTTCATCATTCTGTCCTGCAATAAGTAACAGTGGCGAATGTAACTTTTCTGCCATGTATACTGGAGATAGTTTTATGTGAGATTCATCAAGTTTTCCTACAACTTTAGCAATATAATCGTGGTACTCTTTGCCTGAACGATAATTGCTAGTATTGAATAATAAGGGTAAGTCGTATACTCCATAAGCAGCCACCACACATTGATATTGCTTGGGATGTTTTATTGCTAACATTACTGATGAATAACCGCCATAACTGCTACCAATGGAACAAACATATCTATACTTTTTTAATTCTTGAGCTTTTTTCACTGCAGCAGTTATATCTTGCTCAATTAGTTGCCCAAACTGTCCTATTCCCTGTTCAAGAAATGCTTTACCGAAACCAGATGAGCCTCGGAAGTTTACTCTTAATACTGTAAACCCTCTGTTTGCTAAAAATTGTACATTGGCGTTGAAATAGTCGGTTTCTTGAACGCCGATAGGGCCTCCATGAGGCATAACGAGCAGCGTATTGTGATCTTTAGTTGTTGGTTTTGTTAAGAAAGCTTCTAGCTGTGTACCATCGGGGCTAGTGACAGGAAAATATATAGTTTTTGAAAATGTGTATTGCTCCAAATCTGGATAAGACTTATAGAGACTAGTGATTTTATCCTTTGATTTGTCATAAATGAAATATGCCCCAGGATAGTTTGAAGCTGTTGTGTATATTAAGTGCTTTGTTTCATTTTTATCAGTGTCAATAATAAATGAGGATCTATCTTTAAATGTTTTAGCAAGTCGTGACGAAAACAATTTATCGTGTTGGTTAAAATACTGTTTTGTATAGACTCCACTTTGATAGAAGTGAACAGACTTTATATTACCGTTATTTCCAATTTCAACATTTGTTAAGTCATATTTTTGATGTTGAAATAAAACTTTTCCAAGAGTTTGAGTTTTTATATCAAACTCATGCAGAGCCATTTTGTCTGTATCCTTGTTGGATAAAACAGCAATTTTATCTTCGGTTAAAAAACCTTTTGGTGAGATTCGATAGTTTTTACTATTGTAGGTAAATAATAAATGCCATTTAGCATTATGAATTGATCGCCATTTGAATATTACTTCTTTACTATTTTTACCTAACTCTGTCGTGATAATACGTTCAAATTTATCATCATAGAAGTAACTTGCTATTTTTCTATTTGTTTTATCTATAAGTAGGGCATTTTTGAAATCGTTATTTTTTAGATCATCAATTAAAATTTTAAATAATTGATTCTTGCCTGACTTACGATTGCCATTTGTAGAAAAAAGTACGAATTGATCGTTTTTTGGTAGCCAATTAACCAAACGTCCACTGTTTAAAATATGAAAGTTTTTTGAAGTACTTTTCTTTGATATGTTAAAGTCATATATGTACTCTAAGTTTTCATTGCCCCTTTTAATTTTTAAATAGATTTGTTTATCATTTAACCATATATGTTTTTTAATTGTCTCTTCTTTGTTAAGCGATCCTGCAATATATGGAGTTAATGTTTCTATATCTAAAATGGTTAAATAGTTTTTATTATCCACTTCTTCTTTTATAGATAAGTATTTACCATTAGGAGATAACTTCCCCATATTATATGCAGGGCTGGAGAATAACTTCTTACTAGAAATTAATTCAGCTGAAACAAAGTTATGCCAAAAAACTGTTAAAATAAATAGAGTGACTTTATTCATTACAATGATTCCTTTTTCTTATTAATAAAGTCAAAAAAAGCGTCATCGCCAGGACCACCGTAATGTATCTCTCTATTTGTTAGTATTTTTGGGAACTTCTTCTCCATAAACTCAATAGCATACGATGACTTATTTACTAGTTCAATGTGAGAGTATGTCTGCCAAAACCCACTTGTGCCGATTTCTATGTGCCCTACATAATTTATTTTACCTGGCAAAACTTCAATATCCCAATAATCTTCATCTTCCATTTCAACTCGCCAATAATTATTAAGTTGTATTTTTTCGATGATGTATTTACCAGCCTTTAAATCAATAAGTATAAAATTTGAGCCTTGTCGTAAGTCTTTATATGAAAGTAATATATCCGTAGAGCCAGATATATTTATCCCTTTTAAGTCTCTATTGGTTTCAATTCCAATCAGTAAGTATCCTGCTTTATTTGTGAGTGTTTTATCTTGGTCAGCTTTAATTGAGGAGACGTTTTTTACACATCCAGTTAACAGGAAAACCATCATTATTAAATATCGCATAATATCCTTATAGCAAATTATTTTTCTTCTATTCTAATACTTATAATTAAATGAAAACAATTAGTTTTTTTGATCTAAACGAGTTATCTTTAATTAATTAGTTAATTGCAGAATAGGTGATAGTCATTGGCTATATTTGTCAAAATTAAACTTACATAATCAGATTAATTGATTCAAAATATGTTTGTTAATTACATAAATATGAACGGTAAGTTTTGGTGTTTCATTTCTTAATTTTAATAAAGTAGCATTTTAACTTTTTGTTGAAGGAAGTTATTTAGCTGTAAGTATACTTGGTTTGATCGAGGAGTATATTGGTGCTAATGGAATCAACTGTAGAATTCTACCAATCGATAGATACAAAAAAGCCCTAACCGAGGTTAGGGCTTATTGCTTCCTACGAAGGAATGGTGCCGACTGCCGGAGTCGAACTGGCGACCTACTGATTACAAGTCAGTTGCTCTACCAACTGAGCTAAGTCGGCACACGAAAACGTGTGCGATATTTTTACTATGGAGGGTAACAATATCTTGGCACCGCATAAATGTTTGTTGATTAACAGAACACTCATCCTAAATGATGGTGCCTCGACCCGGAATCGAACCAGGGACACGAGGATTTTCAATCCTCTGCTCTACCGACTGAGCTATCGAGGCACATTGATAATACGAATACTATCTTTGTACTTATCTTTATAGATAAAATCTTTAAAGATGTTGTCTTTTTGGCTTTGCCTTGAAGACGGGGCGTATTAAACTGTTTTTCGTTTCAGTCGTCAACACTTTTTTTAAAATAAATGTTTGTTTGGCGTTTTTTTCGGCTGATTGATGTTTAAAAAAACAAAAACAATACTTTTGGCGAAAATTATTTCTTAATTGGTACGTAACCTTCAATTTCTGGTTCTTTACCTTCAAACAAATATGCCACCATGGCGGCTTCTAAAAAAGCACGATCAGTGGGTTCCATCATGTTCATTTTCTTTTCATTGATTAACATGGTTTGTTTTTTTTGCCAATTTCCCCATGCTTCTTTACTGATATTGTCAAAAATACGTTTTCCGACTTCGCCAGGATATAATTGGAAACCTAATCCTTCAGCTTCTTTTTGTAGGTTTTGGCAAAACACTGTACGACTCATTTTATTTTCTCTACTTAATTAAAATTAGTTAAATTGTATTTGTTGAACTTCGTTAATTAACTTGCTGGTTGATGCAGCAAAACCCACGGAAGCTGTTGTGGTGAGATCATACCATTTTTGCTGTTTAGGTTCGTTTATTTCTTTTTCATTTGATTTAGCTTGGCTGCATTCTACTATTACCGCTGTTATATCTAAATGAAAATGACTAAAGGTATGACGAAAGGGAGTTAAAGTGAGTTGCTGCCCAGCGTTTAAGTTGTGCTGAGTTAATAATTCAGGCAGTTTATCCATTGTCTCTATCTCGAAGAAACACCATAAGCCTCCCCATATGCCTGCTGGCGGACGCTTTTCCATTAATACTTTATTATTTAAGCGTGGAATAACCATAATAGTATTACGAACAGGTGTTATTTTTTTAGGTTTCTTTTGTGGGTAGTTAGCTTGTTCATTAGCAGCAAAAGCAAAACAATTATCTTTTAATGGACATTGATTACACAGTGGTTTGCTACGAGTACAAACCATAGCGCCTAAATCCATCATTGCTTGGTTATAATGTTGCACTTCTTTTTCTTGAGTAAGCGCATCAGCTATTGGCCATAATGCTTTTTCAAATTTTGCTTGGCCATTATAACCTTCAACCGTATAATAACGGGCTAATACCCGCTTAACATTACCGTCTAAAATAGCATGATGCTTATTGAGAGATAAACTTAAAATAGCCCCTGCGGTAGAGCGACCAATACCAGGTAAAGCGATCACTTCATCAATATCTTGTGGGAATACACCATTATATTGCGTTGCGATAATTTTTGCTGCTTTATGCAAATTACGCGCACGTGCGTAATAGCCTAGGCCTGTCCAATGATGTAGTACGGTATCTTCGTCAGCTTGAGCTAATGCGTTAATAGAAGGAAAGCTTTGCATAAACTTGTGGTAATAGGGAATAACAGTGGCCACTTGGGTTTGTTGCAACATAATTTCAGAGATCCACACCCGATAAGGCGTTTTATTTTGTTGCCAAGGCAAGTGTTTCCTGCCTTGTTGATGAAACCATGTGAGCACTTGTTGGCTAAATTTCAGGGCTGAATTTTTAGATATTTTTATTTGATTTGTCATAGCGGCAATAGTCTAACGAATTAATCTGTATTTTTCATTGCAAAATTTTATAATGACACTATCCTCTCGACCATAAATAAATTGTACTGAACATACTATATTAGTAATGAGCATTACCTTTAAGGATTAAAAATGAAAATAGATGCAAAAAATCGTAGCCCACGTTTACGTAAAAAATTACGTGTTGATGAATTTCAAGAGTTAGGTTTTGATATCGCTTGGAAATTTGCTGATGATATTGAAAGTGATGCTATTGATAGCTTTATCGATAAATTCTTTGATGAGGTGATCGATCCAAACCATTTAGGTTTTGGTGGTGAAGGCGATACGTTATGGCATGGTATTGTTTGTACACAAAGTATCGGTAAGTGTACTGATGAAAATCGTATGATGGTTGAAAAATGGCTAAAAGATAATGGTGCAACAGCTGTGTCGGTTAGTGAGTTGTACGATGTTTGGTGGGCTGAATAACTTTACGCGTTATCAATAGACTTTATGCTACGTGCCTACCCAATGTTTTTAACATCACTGAGTAAACTAAGCTCATTGATTTAGCGTAATTCGATACTCGTTTTAAACAAGTGTTATTTGAAAACTTAAATAAAGAAAAGACAGACTTATGACTGAAGAAAGAACCCATAAAACCATTGAACAAGCTGAGCAAGAAGGCAAGTATATCCGCAAAGTACGTAGCTTTGTGAAACGAGAAGGTCGTTTAACCAAAGGACAAGCGAGTGCTTTGGAAAATTATTGGTCGACAATGGGGCTTAATCATCAAGATGGTTTAATTGATTTTCCTGCATTATTTAACAATGATAATCCTGTGGTATTGGAAATTGGTTTTGGCATGGGCAAGTCATTAGTTGAAATGGCCAAAAATGCCCCGCAATTGAACTTTGTTGGTATTGAAGTGCATCGCCCAGGTGTAGGTGCTTGTATTTCATTAGCGCAAGACGAAGGTGTTGATAACCTAAAGGTCTTTGAACATGATGCGATTGAGATTCTATCTGACTGTATTCCTGACAGTTCGTTAACGACTGTTCAGTTGTTTTTCCCTGATCCTTGGCATAAAAAGAAACATCACAAACGTCGTATTGTGTCATTAGAGTTTGTTGAAACCATTCGTCAGAAATTGAAAGTTGATGGTGTCTTCCATATGGCAACTGATTGGGAAAATTATGCGGAATGCATGATTGAAGACATGAATTCAGCACCAGGCTATAGTAATTTAGCTTGTGATGGTGATTATGTCCCTCGACCTGATTCTCGCCCATTAACCAAATTTGAAAATCGTGGCAATAACTTAGGTCATGGTGTTTGGGATATTCAGTTTAAGCGTGTTGATTAGCTGAACGATGCATTTTATCTGCTTCTATATGAAACAAATGCTGGCAGTTTCGATAATTGCCAGTGTCTTTTAACCACTTCTCGTCAATTACTCCTTGTTGCAATGCCGCTTGTAAAATGCGTGATTTATATTGCCCCCAGTAAAATAATGTTGCTTGAATATGGCAATCATTGTTAGGACTTTGCTCGTTACGATTCTCTTCTAATTCATTCTTAATATTTTCAATAACTTTAGGTTTTAATTCTTTTTCAATATACGTTTTGAATTGAGTGAATTTTTTTGCTTTAACAAGTTGCCAAATCATCCAAATTAATAAGAGTAAAGCAAGTAGTGTGATGAATTCCATGGAGTGTTCTTAAGATTTTTTTTATTAGTGTATCACCGACAGTATCTTGGTTATAGTTTGTTATAATGAATAAACATTACTGGTAGTAATAAAATAAGTTTTGGTCGCAAGTATTATGATAAAAACCTTATTGTGTTTCATGTTACTTTTTAGCTCTTTTGCATCATTAAGCAAAACTGAAGAGTGTTCTTGTGACAATAATCCGCTGCCAAAATTTATCTTAGGAACAACCAACTCAGCTGAGTCATTACTATTCAAACAAGCAGATCGAATTTTAGGTCTAGCATTTAAGCGTTTAGGTTACCAATTACAATTATTATCTTTACCGGGTAAACGTAGTTTACGTTTGGCTAATCAAGGTGAAGTAGATGGCGTAGCCTTTCGAGTTCAAACCTTGAGTCAAAAATCCTACCCTAATTTAGTGATTGTTGAAGAGAGTTTATTTGCTATTGAACAAGTAGTTTTTAGTCGAAATGATATTCAGGTTGATGGCTGGTCTAGTATGCAAAACTATAGTATTGCCTATGAAAGAGGCACTCAGTTTATTGAACAACATGAAACAAGTTTTAAGCGAGTTATTCCGGTTAACTCAACTGAACAAGCATTATTATTAGTTTTGTTTGAAAGAGCTGATTTAACTATTACAAGTCGTCAAACAGGTTTACAAATATTGAATGACCAAAAAGATACCTTTGCAGGTAAAGTCAAAGTAATAGAGCCTGCCGTCGTTAACATTAAGCTATTTCCCTTCTTACATAAAAAATATCAAGATCTTGTGCCTTTATTAAGAAACGAGTTAACAGCTATGAAAAATAATGGTGAGTTTGTGTTATTGCTTGATGTTAACCAGCCGATTCCCCCTAACGAGTAAACCTAATTATTTGTTTAGTTTATTGCTAATTAAGCATTAAAAAATTATATCAATACATAACATTGCTTAACATTAGTTGTTGGATATCAATTATAAATAAATATATTTACCATACTTTAAACTGTGAATCTTTCTAATTCCGAATTTTAATCTGACACTTTTGTTATTTAAGCAGCATATGCTGCGGTGTTGCGGTTAGAATACTAAAAAATATTATCGCCAAATACAGATAGAAAAGTTATCTGATAATAGATTACAAACAAGGGTTATTTTTTATTTGTTTGACTATACTGAATTTTGGCCAAGATCTTGAGGATAAATACATGCTTTTTACTGGTTCATTAGTTACAGATTGCCCTATTCGTCAAAAAATTCGCGATTTCTATCGCATTGATGAAAATGCCGCTATTGATTATATTTTACCTGAAGCTGAAATAAACGTGAGTGCTCGAAGTCGTGCTTGGGAAAGAGCACGTCGAATGGTATTGCAAATTCGTGAAGATCAGGAAGGATCAGGGGCAATTGATGCATTACTTAATGAATACTCACTTTCATCAGAAGAAGGTGTAGTTTTGATGTGTTTGGCTGAAGCACTTTTACGTGTACCAGACAAACATACTCAAGATGCTCTTATTCGTGACAAAATTTCTCAAGGTCAATGGAGTTCTCATTTAGGAACAAGCGATTCTTTATTTGTGAATGCATCTTCATGGGGCTTATTAATTACTGGCTCTATGGTTAGCTACACAGATAAACGTACTAAAGAGCGATTTGGCTTATTGAAGAAAACCATAGGTCGATTAGGCGAGCCGGTTATTCGTAAGTCAATGAATTTTGCTATGAAAATTATGGGCAAACAGTTTGTTTTAGGTGAAACCATTGAAGCGGCAACAGAGCGTGCCGATGAAAAAGAACAAGTTGGCTATGTATATTCCTACGATATGCTGGGTGAAGGCGCACGGACTATGGAAGATGCCGACGCTTATTTAAAGTCTTATCAAGATGCGATAAATGTTATTGGCAGAGTAGCTAATAATAATGGCTCAGCTAATCCAAGAACGAGCCCTGGTATTTCAGTTAAGCTTTCGGCTATTCATCCGCGTTATGAATTCACTCATAAAAGTAGAGTGATGGCAGAAGTTGTGCCTAAATTAAAGTCATTATGCTTACAAGCGAAAGGGTACAACATTGGTTTAACCGTTGATGCTGAAGAGTCTGAGCGTTTAGATATATCATTGGACATTATTGAAGCTGTTTTTAGTGATAATGATTTAGCTGATTGGGATGGCTTTGGTATTGCGTTACAAGCTTACCAAAAACGCGCGGTTTTTGTGGTGGATTGGTTACGCCAATTAACCTTGCGAGTTGATCGTAAAATGATGGTACGTTTAGTTAAAGGTGCTTATTGGGATACAGAAATTAAAAACGCCCAAAAAGAAGGGCTAGAGCACTTTCCTGTATTCACTCGTAAATCATCAACTGATGTTTCTTATCATGCATGTGCTAATAAATTGCTTGAATATCGTGACACTATTTATCCTCAGTTTGCGACCCACAATGCTTATACAGCAGCAACTATTGTTGAACTTGCTGGTGATGATAAAAAAGGATTTGAATTTCAATGCTTACATGGCATGGGGGATTCACTCTATGAACAAATAGTGCGTGAAGAAGGCATTCAATGTCGAATTTATGCACCCGTGGGTTATCATGAAGACTTACTGGCTTATCTTGTTCGTCGTTTATTAGAAAATGGCGCTAACTCTTCATTTGTTAATGCCATAGTTGATGAAAGTCAACCTGTTGAATCTTTATTAGAAGATCCTGTTGAGAAAACTCAGCGCTTGAAAGACAAATATAATCGTCAAATTACCAAGCCTATAGCTTTATTTAACGGTGAACGTGATAACTCAAAAGGGTTAGATTTAACTGATATAAACGAAATTACGCCACTAAAAGCCTCATTAGATAAATGGTTTGTTGAGCATTTATTAAATAAAAATGATGTGCCAGAAGGTTCAAATGCAGTAAGAAATCCTGCCGATCATCGTGAAATTATTGGCTTTCATCAACACCATGATGAACCACAAATGAAAGCCATGATTGATAAAGCACAAGATGCTTTTGCAAGCTGGTCACAAACAGCTGTTACAGAGCGTGCAGAATTATTATGTCGTATTGGTGATATTTTAGAGCGCCATATGGATGAGTTGATTGCACTTTGTATTAAAGAAGCCGGTAAAGTTGCTCAAGATGGTATTGATGAAGTGCGTGAAGCGGTAGATTTTTGTCGTTATTACGCCGCACGAGCGATTGAGTTAGATGAAGATGACCGTCTTGAAGCTCGTGGTGTGGTGTTATGTATTAGTCCATGGAATTTCCCATTAGCTATCTTTTTAGGTCAAGTAACAGCAGCTATTGCAACAGGTAATACGGTATTAGCTAAACCTGCCGAGCAAACAGGTTTAATTGCCTTACGTGCAATTGAATTAATGCAAGCCGTTGGTTTACCTGAGAACGTGGTACAAGCGGTAATTGCCCGTGGTAGTAAAGTGGGCAGTATTATTATTCCTGATAACCGCATTCAAACTGTAATGTTTACCGGTTCAACAGAAACTGGCACACGTATCTCGCAAACCTTAGCTGAGCGTGGTGGCGATCAAGTGCCATTGATTGCTGAAACTGGTGGACAAAACTGTATGATTGTTGATTCAACTGCCTTGCCAGAACAAGTAGTTGATGATGTAATTTCATCAGGTTTTCAAAGTGCTGGTCAGCGTTGTTCTGCACTGCGAGTATTATTCTTGCAAGAAGATATTGCAGACAATGTTATTACTATGCTGCAAGGTGCATTAAAAGAATTACATGTTGGCAACCCCGCTCGATTATCAACGGATGTTGGTCCTGTAATTGATCAAAAAGCACTAGATGCATTAAACGCTCATGCTGAATATATGAAAACTAATGGCAAGTTATTGTATCAATGCCAGCTCTCAGCTGATGTTGATGATAAAGCAGGCCATTTCTTTTTTGCCCCACGTTTATATGAAATTGCGGATATTAACGTATTAAAGCAAGAGGTCTTTGGGCCATGTGTTCATATTGTACGTTTTAAAGGTAATGAAATTGAATCTGTGATTGATAAGATCAATGGTACTGGCTTTGGCTTAACTATGGGCATTCATAGTCGTATTGAACATCGCGCGGTTGAATTAGCTAGATTATCACGTGCAGGTAATATTTATATCAATCGCAATATGATTGGCGCCATTGTTGGTGTGCAACCTTTTGGTGGCCGAGGACTTTCTGGTACGGGACCTAAAGCAGGTGGGCCAAGCTACTTAACACGTTTAGTGAAAGAAAAGGCGACGCCTGATCAAGAGCAATTTAATTTATCTTCTGAGCAAACTATCGCGCTAAAAGGAGATGATAATGCTCAGCGTGAAGCTCGAGTATTAATGGATAAAGCGGCATCAGCAGAAAAATCATGGCGTTTAACGGATTTAAATACACGTATTTCATCGGTACGTCAGTTATTAGCTAAAATTGCACATGTCGAAATTGTTGAGGATTTAGCGGATGATTTGAACGAAACATTGGCATCAGCACGTTCACAGTTAATTAATATTGAAAAGTTAATGAAAAAGCCTAAACAGTTACCAGGGCCAACGGGTGAGTCTAATATTATCTACTTAGAAAACCGTGGTAACCTGCTCTGTTTTGCCGATAAAAACACCAGTTTTCATTTCTGGGTGCTTTCAATCGTAACGGCATTGGCTACAGGGAATACTGTGGTGACTGTTGTTTCGGACTTGTACTATGACGAAGCTTTGGCCTTTAGAGATAAGTTTATCTCAACAGGTGCTGAGAAGGGCGTCTTACAAGTGGCTAAGTTATGTCATCTTGAAACAATGTTAAAGCATGATGCACTTGCTGGTGTTGTTGTTGATAGTCAATGTGACAGAAAACACTATATGAGTGAAAGCTTGGCACAGCGCAACGGTGCTATTTTGCCTGTGATCACTTCAGAATATTTTGATAACTTGATTCAACGTTTATTAACTGAGAAAACTATTAGTATTGATACGACGGCATCAGGTGGTAATACTTCGTTAATGACTTTAGTGGAAGAAGATGAGTAGTAGGAAGTAACTTAGTTATTTAAAGAGTTATTGTTTAACAGATATAAAAAAGAGTACATTTTTGTGCTCTTTTTTTATACATGGAAGTATTATCAGATTTGTTGTTCCAGATAAAATCTAAGTACTTGCATCCATGCAAATACTCCTGCGAGGCGAAGGATGGCATACGAGCAGGGTTTATTGTTATAGTAGGATAAAAGTCATAATTAACAAAACTAAATGCTGGAAATATGTCAAACCACAAAACAAAACCTTTAGATAGAATCGATCTTGCCATTTTAGCTACGCTTCAAAAAAATGGTCGTATCTCAAATATTGAATTATCAAAGATCGTTAATTTAAGTGCTAGTCCATGTTTAGACCGTGTTAAGCGTTTAGAAAAAGAGGGCTATATTGAACGTTATGGTGCTTTTCTCAATGCCAGTAAATTAAATTGTGGTATGACTGCTTTTATTCAAGTAACACTTGAGCGCACCACAGCAGAAGTATTCAAACTGTTTAAAAAAGAAGTCGCAACCATTAAAGAAGTCGTAGAGTGTGATTTGATTGCAGGTGGTTTCGATTATTTATTGAAAATACGTTTTTCAAATATTGAAAGTTATAGATTAGTGCTGGAAAAAATAGCGGAGTTACCCGCTATTTCACAAACCCATACTTATATGGTTACCGAAAATATTAAAAAAGATTCAGGTGTGCCGTTTTAAATCTTCTCATTGGTTTTAGATGCAGAAAACTAAGTATAAGTATAAGCTTAAACTTTAAACTGTGCGCCTTCATGCATCAGTAGTTTTGCTTTTAAAGCCAGTCCACCTGCATAACCGGTTAACTTACCGTTGCTGCCAATAACCCGATGACAAGGAATAATTAAGGCGATAGGATTAGCACCATTAGCGGTGCCAACCGCTCTCACTGCTTTCTTGTTATTGATTTTTTCAGCCAGCCAAGCGTAGCTTTTAGTTTCACCCTGTTTGATCGTGGTTAATGCCTGCCAAACTTTTTGCTGAAAAGGAGTACCTTGTGGAGCAAGTTTTAGGTTAAAACTTTCACGAGTACCGCTAAAATACTCATCCAGTTGTTGATAAGTATCATTAAACTTATCGTCATTTTTTATCCAGTTATCATTAATTTCAATCGCCGCAGCACCTTGCATAAAGGCTAATGCGGTTAAGCCATCGTTGTTGGCTGTAAGAGCAATATCACCGTAGGGTGAAGAATACATGCTGTAATACATAGTTCATTCCTGATTTTTAAAACGAAAAGGACTTATGGTTTAAGAGAATGCCATAAATAAATGGCTGCATAAGCTCGCCATGGTCGCCATTGTTCAGCTAAAGCCAAAATTTCTTTATTATTGGGTTTTTCATCATTAATGGTTAATGCTTTGATGATGCCTAAGTCGGCACTGGGAAATGCATCGGGATCGCTTAAACCACGCATAGCAAGATAATTCACTGTCCATGGTCCGATGCCTTTTATTGCGCACAGTTGTTGTTCTAATTCATCTAATGATGGGTAGTGAGAAAATAATTCGCTATGACTATGAAAATACTCAACCCAGCGCTTTAGTGTGGCAATTCTTGTTTGAGTAATACCTAGTTCTTGAAAATCTGCATCAAGTAATTGTTCAACATGAGGAAAGTTCATGGTGAGCATTTCAGGCAAGTCGTGAGGTGAGCTACCGTATTTTGTTGAAATGCGTTGCGCTAAAGTAGTCGCTGCTTTTACCGATATTTGTTGACCTAAAATGGCGCGAATAGAAAACTCAAAAATATCCCAACATCCTGGCAAACGTAAACCTGAGTATTTTTCTATACTGTTCGCGAGTACAATTTGATGAGGTTTTTTGTTCGCCGCAGAGGTTTGTTGAGTAAGTTGCTGATGAATAAGTTTCATATCAGCATCTAAGTCAAACATTCTACGGACACGGATAATCACTTTATTAAGATAGCTATAGTCAGATAAACAAACTGTCATCACTAAAGCTGACTTGTTTTTATGGTGTTCAACTTTGAGCCAACCACTGCAGTTATCAAGGGTAATACTGCGCTGATAATAATCATCAGTAACTTGCTCCATACCTTTAATTTGTCGATGTTGAAAAAATGCCAACATCAGTGGCCAATCAAAAGGAGGGCGATAAGATAAAATTATTTGCACACCGTTAGTTTTAGATTGCTTGGTGCTTTTTGACTTTAGTTGGCTTGGTGAACATTGATAAGCTTGTTTGATTGCTTCATTAAATCGCCTAATACTATTGAATCCGCAAGCAAAACAAACATCACTCATTGACAGCTCTGTTGTTGCAAGCAGCTTTCTTGCTTGTAATAAACGCTGCTGTTGGAAATATTCACTGGGAGATAAGCCAAGATATTGAATAAATAAGCGTTGCAACTGCCGACTACTTAATTGAAATTTTTCAGCAATAGTGGCGATAGTGTCATCTTTATAATCGAAACTTTGTATTATTTTACTGAGTTTAGTTGGCATGTTTTTGGTGGCCGCCTGTTCAGGGAAACAACGTTTACATGGGATAAATCCAGCAAACTGTGCTTGCTCAGCACTTAAATAATATTGTACATTTTCTGGCTTTGGTGGACGCGCAGGACAAATAGGACGACAAAAAATACCTGTAGTTAATACCGCAGTAAAAAACTTACCGTCAAATCTAGCATCTCTACTTAAACGAGCCTTCTGGCAAGTTTCTATATCTAGTGTGTTTGTCATTTTAGTTTTGATTACTTAGTTACTCTTTTGATAGGTCATAATTCTAACCTGATTTTAGTGAACTTCTGGCGTAAATCAGACATTAATGATAAATAAAAATTAGCGTTGGCGTTTTATCAAAAGAAAATGAATGAGGATGCTAATTTGATTTTTATCACGATTTTTAATGAATCAGTAAGTCATTTTTAACATTTCGTCAGGGTTTTATAATATTGCGCAAGCATTTATAGATGGGCATCAATATAGTATTTGATGATAAAAATATTTCTTAGTATTAAAACTGAGACAAAAAAAATAATAATTAAAAATAGGCACCATAAAATAAATCGTTCGGGGAGAGCAGAATGTCGCAAGGCTACTATCAGAAGAAAAATAATTTTCATGCTAAAAAACATCGAATCGCTCAAGCAGTTATCTCATCGTTATTGTTTACGCCATTATTACTTACACCTTTTCAATTAAACGCAGAACAAACTAGTCAGACGACACAAGAAAGTGACATTGAAGTTGTTACTGTAACAGCACAAAAACGTGTACAGAACGTTTTGAAAGTACCAATAACTGTTGGTACGGTAAGTGAATCACTAATTAAAGAAAGTGGTTCTTTAACCTTAAGTGATATTGATAAATTTATTCCAGGCTTTGATTTTAGTGATAGTAATATGACTCAAGCTGGTGTCACCATGAGGGGGATTTCGAGCCCGAACATAAGTGTGGGTGGTGATCCTTCTTCAGCGACTTTCTATGATGATGTTTATATGCCTCGCGCAGCACAAAATGTTATTTTTTCTGATATGGCACGCGTTGAAATATTAAAAGGCCCACAAGGTACTTTGTTTGGTCGAAACGCTGCAATGGGCGTGGTAAACATGGTGCCTAAATCTCCTACTGCTGATTTTGATGCTTTTATTAAAGCTTCGGTGGGTACTGATAACTTACAACGTTATGAAGGCATGGTTAACTTCTCACTCAGTGACAGCGTATATTTACGTACTAACTTTCTTACTAACTCACAAGATGGCATTGTTAAAAATGCAGCAAAGCCAGATTGGAATGATAATAATAAAACTTGGGACTTAGGAGAACGTGATCATACTGCAGCGCGAGTATCGCTATTTTGGGATATTTCTGAGCGTTCAAATCTTCAACTGTCTTATGATTGGGATGATTTAGAGCAAGGGCCTCCTATGGCAATTGGTTTAAGTGAGTTTGCTTATAATCAAGGGAAAACGCCTTTCGCTTCAATTGCTTTAAATGATGTTCGTAGTGGTATTGAAGCACGAGACATGACAGGAATTACCGCCAAATTTAATCATGAGTTTAATAATAAATGGTCGATGAAATATGTGTTGAGCTATCGCGACTGGCAAACAGAAAATCGGCAAGATGAAGATGGAACAGCGGATATTACCCGTTATTTTGATACCTCAAATAATGAAGACTCTGACATTTTATATACCGAATTACAGTTTAATTATATTAGCGATAACATTAATGCGGTTGCGGGGGTCTCATATTCCAAAGAAAAAGTTTCACAAACCACTGAGCTTAATATTACCGCTGATACTGCTGCACGTTTAATTACTGGTGAATTAAATAGTTTCATCAAAGGTGGTGTTGCAGAGCAGATTGAAGCAATGATTGGTGGTAATAGTGATGCACATGCTGAAGCGGTTTTTGGCCCAGGTGTAACCTTTGATGGTGCAGTAAATACCATGTTTGAATTATCGGGTTTTCCGATGGAGCATTTATGGGATAGCAGTGAGTGGGCTAATGCATTAAATGCGTTAGGCTTTGCTGACGATATTATGGCTGCTATTGGTATGGCAGGTGTACCGTTAACAGCAGACATTGTTACGGCAACAGGGAATTTAACTTACGATATAGTTTCAGGACAGTTAGGTATTGCGGAAGTTTTTGGTCCGAGCTTTTCAGGTCAATGGTGGGAGGAAAGTGTTAATAACACTGGAGATTTTACTAACTGGGGCATATTTGCAGATATTGATTACGCGGTTAATGATAAATGGAATATTATTGCGGGTTTACGTTATTCGCGCGATGAAAAAGATTTTTCTTGGTACATACCACAAACGAGTTTTGCTCAACTTCGACCTGGAGTTAGTAATTTATTATTCCCTATGGTGGATATGAAATCATCTGATGATTGGGATAAAATCACCGGGCGTTTAGTAACAAGTTATCAAATTGATGATGAGCAAATGGTTTTTGCTTCTTATTCTACCGGTTATAAGTCGGGTGGTTTTGACTCCCTTACTCCGAGTCAACAATCGTTCGCTCCAGAAGATACTACAAATTATGAACTGGGCTATAAAGCAGTTTTATGGGATGAAATAGTTGCTAATGTGAGTGCTTACTATCTTGAACTTGATAACCTACAACGCTCAATTGATTCTAAACCTCCGGGCTATACTCAAGCTATTCCAACCATTATTAATGAAGATCGTAAAATTACCGGCCTTGAATTAGATTTACGTTGGTCAGTATCACCTAGTGTTGAGTTTGGTATGGTGACAGAAATGCGCTCTACTGAAAATACCTCACCTGAGTTCTATAACGGTGAAGGAACATTAATCGAAGCTAAAAAATCTTCTAGTAATGTTAATGCTAATTATACTTTTACACTGGATTGGATGCCTGACTTTGGTGTCGGTAATACCACCTTACATATAGATTATGTATTTGTTGAAAATACCAATAGGGAACAAACGGGTATTGAAGATTATAAATTGGCTATAGATGAGTACTTTACTGATAAAGAAAACTTAAATGCTCGCCTTTCATGGACAAGTGATAACGACCATTTAGAAATTGGTTTATGGGGGAAGAATCTTTTGGATAATCGCTATATGTTAGGTATTGGTGGTTTCACTGCTGATGTACTTGGCACTCCACATGGTCGTATTAACCGTGGACTTGAAGCTGGTGTTGATGTGAAATATTCGTTCTAATTATTTCACAATAACTCTGCATTTAAGCCTAATGTCATGAGCGTATTAGGCTTTTTTATTTTTGAAATATAAAACACCACTACCAATTTCAAATTATTGTGTTTAGTATAAAGTTACTCAACTTTTCCGTTACTGATAGTAAATGATTGAATTTTTTTCCCATTTTGCTTTTGCACAAATGATGCTCTGTGCCTTGTTACTCTTTCCTCTGCGCAAGAAAAACCAGTCGATATTACTTTTTATTTTATTAATGTTTTCTGGTTGTGGTTATTTATTAACTGAAATGTTTTTTCCTCTTGAGCAGTACTCGGTACTTTGGTGGTTTGAGCTTGTTGGCGGTAATGCAATTCCTGGTGTTTTTTGGTTAGTGAGTTTAAGTGTTTTTGCCGATCACCTTAGTCTCAAGCGTTGGCAGTATTTTGTTGCCTCTTTGACATTACTGATCCCGCTTCTTTCGGCTATTATCCAGTTAACATTCCAATTCGATTTAACCGAACATGCTAAATTTTATGGTTTTATCAGTTATGGTGCATTATTACTTGAACTGGTACTTATTTCTCACGCCTTAATTATTTCAACACAACATTGGCGTGATGATTTAGTGCAAGAACGTCGTTATATTCGGGGGGGAGTGATCACTGTTTCTGCTTTATACATTATTTTGGTCATCGTACTGGAGCAGTTACTAAAAATTAACTGGAGTGGTTTAAGTATTATCTCTAGTTTCTTATTGGTTTTTTTAATGACAGGAATAAACTTCTTTTTGTTTCAGCTTAAAGAATCAAGTTTGTTTGCAACGGTTAAAATTAACACTAAGGAGCTAAATAAAACAAATCCTGCTTCAAAAGAGTTAAAGAAGATTATTTCGGCTATGGTTGATGATAAAATTTATCAACAAGAAGGCATTACTATTTCAAGTTTAGCTAGTCATTTATCTATTCATGAATATAAATTAAGAAACCTAATTAACGGTGAGCTCAATTACCGAAATTTTAATGATTTTTTAAATTATTATCGCATTGATGAAGTGGCAAAAAATTTACTTGAGCCAAATTTTAGTACTACACCGGTTCTAACTTTAGCGTTAGAAAGTGGCTTTCGCAGTTTAAGTTCTTTTAATAAAGCTTTTAAGGCTACTCATGGAATAACGCCTACTGAGTATCGAAAAACTAAAGCGAGCTAAACCAATTCATCTCAATTAAAGCTGATTTTTTTTAAAATTCGTCAGCTTTTTTTTATAATCAGTCAGCAATTGTCGTTTAGCAAACATATAGTGAGGTCATTGATTATTGATGACGTTTACCTATGTTTGCACTTTCCACTCAAAAAAATAAATTTTCGCCTCTTTTAGTTGTTGGTGTGTTTTTTGGTTTATTAGTTATTACCACCAAGCTATATGCAGAAACCATCCCCGTTAGTTTTCAGCAATGTGTAGCTTGTCATGGTCAGCAAGGACAAGGAAATCAACAATTAAATGCACCAGCTCTTGCAGGACAATCAGTAAGTTACCTAACTCGTCAACTCAATAATTTCTCTTCTGGTTTACGAGGTGCTCACTCCAAAGATTTACTCGGTCAACAAATGACAGCTATTGCCAAGCAATTAAATAAAAACATCGACATAGCTCAATTAGCCAATTATATAAATCGTTTGCCAACAAGTCGTTTAGTTAAAGCTGTTGAAGGAAATTTGAAAAATGGTAGCCGCTATTACCAAGCAAAGTGTGGTGCTTGTCATGGCGGGAAAGCGCAAGGTAATGAAGCTTTTAGTGCACCTAAGTTACAAGGACTATCAAGACAATATCTAAACCGACAAATGGAAAATTTCGTTAGTGGGATTCGAGGCACAGATAAACAAGACAAGTTTGGTCGCCAAATGGCGATGATGGCAAAAACAACTTCAGGCCAAGAGCTTAAAGATATCATGTACTTTATAGCTATACAGGAAGTACCTGAAAAGTGAATATTGTTATGAAGTATATAACGATATTGTGCTTGTTTATTTCTATAAGCTTTAGTCTTTTTTCTCACGCAAAGTCTCGTGTTTTTTATCAACCATCAAAAAATTATTTTCAGCTATCATCGCACTGTCCTGCAAGTTTTGAATTAACCAAGCAAGGGGTTTGTCGTTTATTAACCCAATATCAATTTTATAGTTCAGTACAAAATAAGGGCTTGGGTGGTACACAAACGTCATTGCCTCCACATCGGGATGGTTTTACGCCTGCACAAATAGATTTGGGGCGATACCTGTTTTTTGATCCGCTTTTATCCAAAGATGGCTCTATTTCTTGTGCTAGCTGTCATCAACCGGACAAAGGTTTTAGTGATGACCTAGACCGAAGCATAGGTATTACAGGAAGAAAGGTCGCGCGCAGCGCACCTACATTATGGAATGTTGCTTTTTTAGATAAATTTTTCTGGGATGTACGTGCTAAAACCCTAGAAGAACAAGCTCAAGGACCTTTGTTTGATGAGAATGAAATGGGCAATACACCCGTCCATTTAAAGCAAACACTAGTGGATAATTCACAATATCAGATGATGTTTAAGCAAGCTTTTCCTCAAGCGAAGCAATTTGAGTTAAGCCAAGTTTATACTGCGCTTAGCGCTTTTCAAAGCTCATTAATTTCGTTAAATAGCCGTTATGATCGCTATGCCCATGGCTATCATCAAGCGCTCACTGAAAATGAAATTGCTGGCTTAAATGTATTTCGCTCTTTTGTTGCACGTTGCGCTGAATGCCATCAACCACCATTGTTTACCAATAATCAAATAGCGGTAATTGGTAGCCCTGAGCCTGAAGGTTTACCATTCGACATTGGCGCAGAAAAAACGTTTAAAGAAGCTAAATTACGTGGAGCATTTAAAGTGCCTACACTAAGGAACATCACAAAATCAGCGCCATATATGCATTCAGGTCGTTATGACAATTTAAAGGATTCTATCAAGTTTTATAATGATGGCCGTGGTAATGCCGTGCCTAAAGACGAAGAACTATTATTGCACTGGCATATTTCAGAGCCTGATTTAACTGACGAAGAAATGGATTTAATTGTAGCTTTCTTAGGAACATTAACCGATGAAAGTTTGACTCCTCAAATACCGAGTGAACTACCATCTGGCCTAGCGCCTATCGATATAAATTTTCAACAACAGAAACGTATACCTCATACCAGATAACAATAACAGCATGATGATAAGCGGAGAATAGCATGAGTTCAGGAAAAATATTTGGCACAGTATTAGTCATTGGAGCCTTTGTTGGCGGAATGTACTTGGGCAATAGTCAAAACCCAGCACCTGTGATCACCAATACTTCTGGAGGGGCAAGTTATTCTGGCGGTTATGATCGGGAAAATGACATTGATGCCCAAGAACCTGAAGACGTTCGGTCTGCAAGCGGTCAGCCATTAGATAAGCAACAAAGAAATATTAGCATGGTGGCTGATCGCTCCATTGCTGGAGAAACTCATGTTGTAAATGACGGTGAGTCAATTATGGCTGCCGTTCAATTGGCAAAGCCTGGAGATACCATTCAAGTAATGCCGGGTACGTACCATGAAACGGTTTATATTGATAAAGATAATATTCGTATTGTTGGTGTTATTAAGGAAGGCCAGTGGGCGACGCTTGATGGAAAGAAGCAACTCAATGATGCAATTTTATATTCAGGAAATAACTTCATAGTCGAAAATATGAGAATCACCCAATACAAGGGTAATGGCATTATGGGGCAGGCAGGAAATAACTTTGAAATTCGTAACAATATTATTGTTGATACTGGTGTTTATGGCATTTTTCCACAACTTGGTAAAAATGGCATTGTTGAATACAACATCATTTCAGGCATTGAAGATGCTGCTATCTATGTTGGTATGAGTGACAACATTCATGTTGCTTATAATGATGTTTTTGACAGCGTTGCTGGTATTGAAATTGAGAATTCTCGTCACGCTATTGTTGAAGATAATTACGTGCATAATAATACGGGGGGCATCCTTGCGTTCATTACCCCAGGGCTGCCAATCAAATCCACTTATGACGTTATTATTCGCAATAATTTTATCTCAGGAAACAACCATAAAAACTTTGCTGCACCAGGTTCAACAGTCGCTGGCATTCCTTCAGGTACAGGAATATTAATTATGGCAGCGGACGATGTGGTGGTTGAAGGGAATATTATTACCAATAATAAAACTGCAGCTATATTAATAACTGACCATGATAATGCGCCAAATACTACAATTGATCCTGAGTCTGATCCAAGCCCTGATCGTGTGATGATTTTAGATAACTTAATGATGAACAATGGCTACGACACTATAGATGAAGCTAAAGCTTTAATGCTAACTGAGTTTAAGCAAGGCAACCCTGATATTTTACGGGTGGGTAGTAGTAAAGATAGTTGTATTATCAATCGTCACCGATATGTAACTGTTGGTGTGAGTAATTGGAAAGAATGTGCTTTTAGTAACACCGATAGTGTATTGACTTATTTATTGGATGAACCCGTTGCACCGCGTGTTATTGACCCATCTGAGCGAGGTAAGGTGGTTTATCAAGGTATTTGTGCAGGTTGTCATACTTATACAGGGCGAATGATTGGTCCTCCAGTGCAAATCATTCAAGCGCTATATATGGATAATGCTCAAGGTATTGCTGATTTTATTAATAAGCCAACTAAAAAACGAGATGATTATCCTGAGATGCCACCGCAAAATTATTTGGATGAAAAAACCCGATTGGCTGCAGCTAAATATATGCTGGAATTGACAAGGTAGTTTTCTAATATCTCTCATTAGTTGATGGTATTTAAGAGAAAAGAGAGCAGCGTTGCTCTCTTTTTCAGTATTAATATCAACAAAGCTAAACATTAGTAACTATTTCTTTCACTAGGAATATCACTTAAGTATTCAACAAACTCAACTTCGTAGCCGTTAGGATCTTGATAATAGACATTCTTTCTATGGGGATCTTCAGCACCGTCTTTTGCAATAGCAAAACCAGCCTCTGCTAACCGCTCGATAACCGCTGAGATGTTATTCGTAACAAAAGCAAAGTGCGCTAAACCTACTTGATGACCCGTTAAATCTCGATTTTCGCCAACACCATCATCGTTGAATGCAAGGTATTGGTAATCATCACCAAAATGAATCCAATTTCTTGGTTTACCATACCATTCACCTTTATCACCACCACGAACATGCCAATGAGGGAAAGCTGCTTGGTAAAATTTTAGCGTTTTTGTTAAGTCGCTAACAACTAAATTTATATGTTCTAAATGTATCATAGTAAATTCCTTTAATTTTTATTGATAAACTATTTGGTGATCTCTACCCGCCAAGGTGGTGATAAACGGTTTTCTCCAGCCCAATATAGTTTTATCTTGTTGCCCGAGGGATCAAACAACTGTGCTTCACGCCATAAAAACGTTTGATCTTTAGGTTGGTGATGAAAATTGATACCTTTATTGATTAAATCATTTACCCATTCATCAAGGGCTGAGTGTTCAAAATATATTGTTGCACCATTGCTAAATTGTTCATCTGTTAGTGATAACGAAAAACTACTACCACCTTCAGGACATTCAAAACGTGCATAATGCGGTGTATCTACAATTTGTAAAAATCCAAGTGTTAAGTAAAAATCAGTCGCTGATTTCATGTTGTTAACGGGTAACGTGACTTGATTTAATCTCATTATCTCTCTCCTATTTTTATTCATGTAAAGTAAAATTAACTACATGCCATAAGCATATTCTTGTTGTTTTGGAAATGGTTTGTCTTGGTGTTCTAATCGAACCTGTTTTAGTGCTCCACTGTATTGATGCAGCATATGTAGGTTGTAGCTAATACGATTAATTAAGTTGAGTTCATGTTTATTATCATTTCTTAATTCAGGGCTATTTATTTCATCTTTATCTTGCTGGTTAAGCACTTGCACAACATTACGGATGATCAAGTGGTCAGGCATCGCTACCAACTTGTTATTTTTTAACGCATTCATTCGTAACTCAGCAATAGGGTAGGCGCCGCTAATACCACTCACCACCGAAACTAATAATGCAGGTTTATGTGCCGTATCTTGTGAATCACACATTAATAAGAAGTTTTTAAGTAAGGGAGAAGCCATACCACCCCACTCTGGCGTGATTAAAACTAGCGCATCGGCGCGGCGTACTTTTTCGCTGATCAATGGCCAACTACTTCCTTTTATGTTTTTACTTTCATCTTCACCATCCCAAAATGGCAGATTATAACGGCATAAGTCGAGTAGATTAATTGAGTGAAAGTCTAAAGTATTATCGGCGATAAACTGAGCTACTTTTGCACTTTGTGAATTAATTCTTTGGCTTGAGCTAATGATAAGTAAATTCATATGTAAACCTTTTTGTTTGTATTTAAGGTTAAGATAAACTACCTAACTATTAATGTAAAGTGAAATGTTTATATAGTGATTTTGTGTACCGATAATAATTATGCATTTATAAAAAAAGGAGCTATTAATTAGCTCCTTTTTTGTGGTTTTATATTATAAATAAGAAATCAAATAGTTTTCAGTTTCCATAAACCTTTTCGAAATACCCAAACCCCAATCACGGCGAGCATGCTTTGTGAAATTGTTATTGCCAAGAAAACTCCACTAGGTCCCATAGCTAAACTTTTTGCTAAAAAATAAGCCAACGGTATTTGTATTAACCAATAACAAACAAAGTTAATTTTAGTAGGGGTCATAGTATCGCCAGCTCCGTTGAATGCTTGAACAACAATCATGCCTATAGCAAAGAAACCATAGCCGTAACTAATGAACCTTAAACAATCAACACCATATTGGATCACTTGTCTGTCTTGGGTGAAAAATCCAATAATAGGCTCAGGTACAGCAATAAAAACAACCGCTACCGATAGGAGAAAATAAACATTATATTTTGCTATTCGCCACACTGATTGCTCTGCACGCTCAGGTTTACCAGCGCCGAGATTCTGGCCAACTAAAGTTGCTACTGCATTACTCAAACCCCATGCAGGTAAAATGGTAAACATCACAACTCTAATTGCTATGGTATAGCCAGCAACTGCGGAGCTGCCGTAAGTTGATACAATCCTAACTAAAGCAATCCAACTTGCTGTGGCAATTAAAAATTGTATAACACCACCGAAAGATACTTTTAGTAACTTCAATGATACAGCTAAATTAAAAGTTAGATGATGTATTGATAGCTTGATCTTGCTGTCATAGCCAAATAAGTGCACTAATTGATAGATCACTCCTGTTCCTCTACCAATGGTGGTGGCAACGGCAGCGCCTGTTAACCCTAATTCAGGAAAAGGACCAATACCATAAATTAGTATAGGATCAAGTACGATATTGATGCCGTTTGCTAACCACAAAGAGCGCATAGCAACGGACGCATCGCCTGCACCACGAAATATTGCATTGATCAAAAACAAATAGAGAATAGTGATGGAACCCGTTAGCATGATGGTGGTATATGACTTACCAGATTCAATTAACGCAGCATCAGCACCCATCAAAGCTAAAATATCTTGGGCATAATTTAAACCAATAAACCCTATCAACAACGCAACAATCATTCCAAGCCAAAGCGTTTGTCCAGCAACAATATTGGCTTTTTCAGTATTACTTTCACCATATCTTCGGGCAATCGTTGCTGTTACCGCCATACTCAGTCCAATAGCCACGGCATAAAGTAGTGTTAATATAGCTTCAGTTAAGCCAACAACCGCAACAGCTTGTGCGCCTAAACCAGAGACAAAGAATATATCAGTGATGGCAAAAATAGATTCCATCAGCATTTCTAATACCATAGGTACAGCGAGTAAAAATGCTGCTATGCCAATAGAGCCCTTAGTGAAATCTTGATGATTACCCTTTAGCGCTTTTTTAAATAAATAAATAAAATTATGATTTTCTTTTGTTAAATTGTTTGTCATTACAGATGACCTTAAAAATAGTTTCTTCTTGATATATTTGCAGGCGTAGAGTTGTGCGCAGGCTAATAAATCCTATATGAAAATTTGCTAAGGTGAGTATTGGGAGTTAACAATAACATCAGTATTTTTATGCTTTGTAGCTCATTCAGGAAAAACTAATATAAACTTGCAAGTGAGGCTTTAGCCATACAAAAGTAAGCATAAATGCCCACTTACAAATGAATTATTTTTCGAACCTGAGAGATCTGCATAGTCATATAAACTACAAACTAAATAATCAGCTAAGAATAATCTTAATGATCAACAGTCAGTGTTATAACTTGATTGGTATTGTTTGAGCTTGGCTAAGCTTATCTAAATGAATTGAATTAGATTGAAGATAGACAAGTCCCAGAGAGCACAATATCAGTAGCAATATTCGAAAGAATTGAATTGTTCATTGTCCTGCTCTCCAGTCATAAGTAAGTAGATAATCAAAATAAATGTTCACATTGTAGTCAGGAAATGTCAATGACTTCGTGATCTAAAAATCAGAATACCCTGACAAAACCTGCACTGTTTAATGTAGAGTTGAATGCTTACACTTCATATCCTTGTAGGTGAATACATTTTTATTAGCAAAAAGGTCAGCTTGAAATAAATGTAGGTCAAGAATAGTATTTTTTTTACTGATTTTAATGGTTTTTAAAATATCGCCTAATGAGTTGCGGATATTGATTTTTTTAATCCAAGCGTGTTTTTTCACGAATACTGTTAGTTTGTGCTCTTCGGCATCCATTAATTGTAAATTGTTATGAGGTGGCAGCCCTTCTAAAATGATTTCTTGAGTGGCATTACTTTGTGGACTTTGATGGTTGATGACACATAATTCAATATTGGTCCAACCTAATGAAGGTGAAGTGGCAATAACTGAAATTTCAAAACCATCTTCACTGCTTTTAACGCTATAATCTTTAACATTCATTTTCCTTCTCCTTGTTATTTCCTAGATCAAGTAAGAGCAAAAAATCTTAGAAATAACTCCTTTTATTCAAATTATGAACACTTTTAAGTTTAGTTTATTCTTAGCTTGCTGCGAGTGCTATTCACCAAAAGATATGATATTTATTTCTTAATGTTTTAGTTTATTGATTTGATGGTAAAAAATTGTATTAGATAAATGTAACAAGTTTTGATTTAAGAAAATGTAAATAATAAATGCGCCTTTAATGGGGGTATATTGTATGCAATAATGTGTGATTACGAATTATTGAGTCATGACTATGTTAACTATTGATGCTAAAACTGTTGAACAAGCACTAACATTTCCTTTATTAATTTCTGCTTTAGAGCAAGCTTTTATTGCCGATATTACTGTGCCACCACGTCTGCATTTTGATATGGAAAACCCACAGGCGAGTCGTGAAACAACGCTTTTAATGATGCCAGCTTGGCAAGCGGGAGGTGTTGCAGGTATTAAATTAGTTACCGTTGCTCCTGATAATCACAAAAAAGACTTACCTTCTATTCAAGGAACTTATTTACTGCTCGATGTTGGCACGGGATCAATGAAAGCAATGATCGATGCACCGGCTTTAACCGCTAAAAGAACTGCGGCTGCATCTGCTCTTGCAGCTCGTTTTTTATCGAGAGAAGATAGCGAAACTCTATTAATGATTGGTACAGGAACACTTGCTGCCCAGCTAATTTCTGCTCATTTAACAGTAAGAGCAATTAAAACTGTGTATGTATGGGGACGAAATATTGACAAAGCTCGAGCGGTTTGTCAGCAAGTTGCTCACTTAGATGTTGAATGTAAAGCGGTAGATGATCTTGAACATTACGTAGGTAAAGCTGACATCATCTCTTGCGCAACGCTAAGTAAAGACCCATTGGTTTTTGGACATTGGTTAAAGTCAGGTCAACACCTTGATATGGTAGGTGCTTATCGCCCTGATATGCGCGAGATGGATGATGAATGTTTATTACGCAGTCGACTTTTTGTTGATAACTTTGAAGGAGCCCTTAGAGAAACCGGTGATATAAAAATTCCACTTGAACAGGGAATTATTCATAAATCGGCAGTAGAGGCGGATTTGTTTTCTTTATGTCGTGAGCAATACAAAGTTGATCGTCAGAGAAATGAAATTACGATATTTAAATCTGTTGGTCATGCTTTGGAAGATTTAACCGCAGCTAAGTTGGTAGTTAACTTTTTAGAACAAAGAGAGTAAATAGCCGTAACGGTTTATTTTTAATGTTTTTTTATCAAAAATGTTAATAGTTTGTAATTGTTGAGAGAAATGGTTGACAAGTCACAGCTTCACTATTTAAATTAAGTTATTGAAGCAATTAGGGCTGCATAAGTATTTAAATGGTCTACTATTCTTTATTATCAATAGTCGATGAGTTAACTGCTTTTTGCTGAAAACAAAAATGGACAATAAGGCCTCTTTTAATAATAAATTAACTCGGCGGGTGCTGATTTATATTTTATTGTGTAGCTCTTTATTGTCTATGGTCTCAACCGCCATCCAATTATATTTTGATTATCAAGATGATATCATTTCGTTGAACCAACAATTTGACAGTATCGAAACTAGTTATATTGAATCAATATCCACTAGCTTATGGGACTTTAATGAGCCATTAGTGCAGCAACAAATTCAAGGGATTGTTAATTTACCAAACATTCGATTTGTTAAAATTACAACAAGTTTTGGTAAAATTTACCAATTTGGTGATAAAGATTCTGTTGCTATAAAGCAGGTGGAATATCCTATTGCTTATGGCGAAAATGACATTGGAACATTAAGTATTTCTGCTGATTACCAAGACATTTATCAACGCGTTAAACAGAAAGCTGGATTTATCGTCACTTCTGAATTTATTAAAACCTTTATTGTTGCCTTATTTATTATCTTTATTGTGCATTGGTTGGTAACAAGACATATCTACCATATCACTAACTATTCTCAAAAAGTTAAAGCAGATAACCTTGATGAAGCTTTGGTTTTAGTTAATCGCAATGGAGTGAAAGATGAACTAGATGAATTAGCTGATGCTATAAATAACATGCGATTAGAGCTAAAGAATGACATTGTTAAGTTAGAAGAAGCTGAGAATGCATTGATTAACTTAAATGGCGAATTAGAAATTAAAGTTTATGACAGAACAGCTAAACTCGCTTCAAGTAATGATCAACTACAACAATCACTTGATGATTTAACTTTGGCTAAAGATCAATTAGTACAATCTGAAAAAATGGCGTCCTTAGGACAGTTAGTTGCTGGTGTTGCTCATGAAGTTAATACGCCTTTAGGCATTTGTGTCACGTCTATTACAGCATTGCGTGAGAAAACTGATGAACTTTGTCGAGCAATTGATTCTGAAAACTTAACCAAATCAAAACTAACAAGTACCTTAACTTTATTAAATGAATATCAGCAAATTATTGAACGAAGTTTAAATAAAGCAGTTGATCTTATTCGTGGTTTCAAATCAGTAGCTGTAGAGCAGCACACTGATCCTGAAATAGATATCAACTTGGCTCAGCATGTTAATGATGTGGTAAATACAGTTAAGACATTATTCAAGCAAAAGAACTATCATATTAATTTATCTGTTGATGAAAATATTAATTTAGTGACTTATCCGAGTGCATGGAATCAAATTTTAACTAATTTTATGACGAATTCTCATGTTCATGGTTTTGAAGATCAAATGAATGGAGAAATTGATATTAATTTTTCGGTCGATAATAACTTTCTTACCTTATTATATCGCGACAATGGAAAAGGTTTATCTGAAGACGTTAAACATCGAATATTTGACCCATTTGTTACCACGAAAAGAGGACAAGGAGGGTCTGGTTTGGGTATGAATATTGTTTTTAACTTAGTTAATACTAAACTAGGTGGCACGATTAAGTGTTTAGAGAGTGAACGTGGATGTACATTTCAGGTGAAAGTACCACTACAAGCAAGAAAAGAAAAAGTAGCTAGTTAATAGTGGAATTTTGAAAATAAAAAATACAAATATTCGTGAGATATACTTTTCCAACATATTGTAAGTATTCTTAAAATGAAGATCCCTCCAAAAAAAGCGTAATATTGACCTGATGAAAAAATTGTTAGTTTAGGCCAATAGCTGTTTCTTCACTAAAAAATTTAATCCAAATATTACTGGTACGACAATCAACTCATAGCCAAGCAAAGAAACTGCATCATTGAAAATAGATGTAAACAAAAACTATCGCAGCATCAGTAAGTACCTTCAAAGCAGAACATTTCAGACCAAACATTTGAAGCAATTTATTTTGACTCTTCGCCAACATGTGACAATACCATGTGAGTATAATTGACCATACCAATAATATTACTCTTATCTAAAACAGGAGCCCCCTGAATACCAAATCGTTCAAATAATCTAGCACAGTAGCGAACATCCATTGTTGGGGGCACTGTTAGCAATGGCTTAGCCATGATTTCATATAGGTTTACTCGCTCTGGAGACCTGTCTTTAGCAAAAACCTGTTTGGCAATATCTGCTAATAATACTAAGCCATATTCGTCATGTTCATTGCGTTTATTAATGATCAAGGCACTAACATGGTGCTGCTGAGCAATTTTAATACCTTCACTTACGGTTAGCATACCATCAACAAAATGATAGCCTTCTTCAGTCATGACATCTTTTACTTGAGTTACTTTATGGCTCATAGTTCTTCCTCTACTTTACCTTTTAATCGTTCAACTTGGTGCGCAACGCCTACGGCATCTTCAACATTTATTTGAATGGCAATGCCTTTGCCTGGCTCTTTATCAAAACCTGCAATATTGGCAATTCGTTCCAAAATTTTCCTACATAAATGTTCTTCTACAACAAATAGTAAAACATCACGTTGACTTTCAAGCTGCATACCAAAAAAGGTTCGTTGTCTTTTGATACCTTCACCTCTGGCATTGTTAATAATGGTTGCGCCAGTCGCGCCTGCTCGTCGAGCTGCTTTCATAACGTCTTCAGTTGACTCGTCGTCAACAAAGGCAATGATCAATTTAAATTGCATAATGTGTTACCTGTTAGTTTTTTTGTGCGTTTTTACTTGTGTTATTTGTGCATATGCCATGACAGCAATAATTGGGAATAAACTGGCAAAGGCAATTAAACCAAAACCATCAATCAATGCGCTTCTACCGGGTATGGTGCTAGCTAAACCTAAGCCTAACGCGGCAACCAATGGTACTGTTACGGTTGATGTTGTTACTCCGCCTGAGTCATAAGCTAATGGAATGATGAGCTTAGGACAAAAAAATGTTTGTATAACCACGATAATGTAACCGGTAATAATATAGTAATGAATTGGGTGACCAACCACTATGCGATAGCTACCAAGCGCAATACCAATAGCAACACCAATTGCGACGGTAATACGTAGGCTATTTGCTTTTATCGCACCACCAGAGACTTCTTCTGCTTTAATTGCTACGGCAATTAAAGATGGCTCAGCTATGGTAGTACTAAAACCTATAGCGGCAGCAAAAACATAAACCCAAGTGTAATCTGACCAAGTCGCAATTGTTGTTGCTGTATCATTCCCTAAAATGAATTCATTGGCGGTGAGTTGCTCCGCCATTAATTTTCCTAAAGGAAATAATGCTTTTTCTAAACCTAATAAAAAGAGCGATAAACCAATTAATACATAAATAAAACCAAAGCCGACTTGTTTTACTTTGTGAATAGGTTTGCGAATAACTAATAACTGAAAAACCAAGATTATTGACAAGATCGGCAAAACGTCAACAACTGTTGTTTTTAAAGTGTTTAAAAACTCAACCAATAATGACAAAGGCTAGCCTCTATCTTTTCTTGTTATATTAATCAACCGAGCACCATGCCATAAATCATTACAAAAACCATTGGAGTAAGTGAAGCAAAGGCAATTAAACCAAAACCATCAACCATGGGGTTTCTACCCTTAATTGCTGAAGCTAAGCCAACACCAAGTGCTGTAACTAAAGGCACTGTTATGGTTGACGTTGTTACGCCTCCTGAATCATAGGCAATACCGATGATCCAAGTAGGAGCAAAAGAAGTCATAATCACTACCATGATATAGCCACCAATAATGAGGTAGTGTATTGGCCATCCTCGAAGAATCCGTAAAACACCCACTACGATGGCAAAACCAACGGCAAAAGCAACGGTAAACCTTAAGCCATTTGCATAATCTAATTGAGCTTGGGCATCATTCGCTATTATTCCTCCAATGGCTGCAACATTTGCTGCTTCTTTTGCTACGGCGATGAGTGAGGGCTCAGCAACCGTAGTACCAAAACCTAAGCAAAAGGCGAAAGTGACTAGCCACCAAATACTGCCTTTTCGAGCAAAAGCTTGTGCCATTGATTCACCAATAGGAAATAGTCCCATTTCAAGACCGTAAATGAAAAATGTTAAGCCAAGCACAACAAAACCTAAGCCGATAAAAATATCGCCCAGATTGGGCATGGGTTGTTGTAGTACCGCAAATTGGAAAAAAGCGATCACTAAAACAATAGGCAGTAAATCTTTGCAGCTGCCTAAGAGGGCTTTAAAAAAAACAAATAATTGCTGGTTCATAACACCTAAAGAAGGTTGTGCTTTTCTTTACTGTAAAACAGTTGATAATTAGTTATTTGATCTAAAGTAAACATATTGAATTTATTACTATAAACATTATCAAAGGTTTTATTATTCGCTGGATTTAATTCATCTCTCAATATTTGTTTTTTTGCACTTCATTTGTGCAATACAGTCCAGCTCTACGCACCAGACGTAGGCAGCTCTTTGTGTTTACTTACAGTGATTTTGTCTTTAGTCGTTATTTATTAGGTAGTTATCTTGTTGTTTTGTGGTTGGTATAGCCTTTGCTATTTATCATTACTAAAATTTTTCCATGATAAATACTAGGAATAGTGATGAGTAAACGAAGTCATATTATTGTTATCGGTAATGGTCCTGTTGGGCACAAGTTTTTACAATCATTAATTGCAAGTGGTAAAAGTGATCAGTATAAACTTACTATTTTTGGCGAAGAATCACGTGTTGCTTATGACCGAGTTCATCTTACTGACTGGTTTAAAACACGAGATGTTGCTGACATTAATATGGTGGATGAGGGGTTTTATCAAGAAAATGATTTTACTGTTCACACAGATGACAAAGTTACAACAATTGATCGAGATGCTAAAACAGTCACTTCAGCAAAAGGAGTTGTCCTTAATTACGATAAAATAATTCTTGCTACTGGCTCTTTTCCTTTTGTTCCTCCTGTACCTGGGCATGAACGAAGTAATATTTTTGTTTATCGAACTATTGAAGATCTTGAAGCGATAACTAAGGCGGCAACCACAGCAAAAATTGGTGTTGTTATTGGTGGCGGCTTATTAGGTTTAGAAGCAGCAAAAGCACTAAAAGACTTAAACTTACAAACGCATGTTGTCGAATTTGCTCCGAGATTAATGGCGGTGCAAGTTGACGACGGTGGCGGCAGTATGCTGCGTAAAAAAATAACCGAATTAGGTGTAAGTGTTCATACCAGTAAAAATACCCAAAATATTAGCGATGGAGATCGTTACTATCACAAAATGAGCTTTGCCGATGGTGAAGTCCTTGAAACAGATATCATTGTTTTCTCTGCTGGTATCCGACCTCGAGATGAATTAGCTAGAAAAGCAAGCTTAGCTATAGGAACTCGTGGAGGGGTAGTAGTTAATAATCACTGCCAGACATCAGACCCTGATATTTACGCTGTGGGTGAAGTTGCTTTATGGGATAACACAATATTTGGCTTAATTGCACCGGGTAATGCAATGGCACAAGCAGCATGTGATGATATTACTAGTACTGGAGGCACTGAGTTTACCGGTGCTGATATGAGCACAAAATTAAAATTGATGGGAGTTGATGTTGCTTCTGTCGGGGATGCTCATGGGAATACTCCAAACAGCCGAAGTTATACTTATGTTAATGAGCGTGAAGAAATTTATAAAAAAATCGTTGTTAGCGAAGATGATAAATATCTACTAGGCGCTGTGCTAATTGGCGATGCAGCTGAATACGGCACGTTATTGCAATTTATGCTGAATAAAATGGAATTACCTGCAGAGCCTGAAGGACTTATATTACCGAACAGCGATAGCTCTTCAGGCGGTATTGGTGTAGAAGCTTTACCTGACTCTGCACAACTTTGCTCTTGTATGAACGTTTTAAAATCAGATGTTGTGATCGCGGTAGAGGCAGGAGCGACTAATATATCAGACATAAAAGGCGTAACTAAAGCTGCAACGGGATGTGGTGGTTGTTCTGCTTTGATCACTCAAGTGTTAAATAGTGAACTAGAAAAACTGGGTGTTGAAGTCGACACTAACCTATGTCAACACTTTCAATATACTCGACAAGATCTTTATAACATTATTCGCATTGAAAAAATTAAAACCTTCGAACAGCTCATTGAAAATCATGGCTCTGGCTTAGGTTGTGATGTTTGTAAACCAACCGTTGGTTCATTATTAGCCTCATGTTGGAATGATTATATTCTCGAAAAGCCCTTACATGCTTTACAAGATACCAATGACTATTTTATGGGCAACATGCAAAAAGATGGTACTTATTCTGTTGTGCCACGGGTTGCCGGTGGCGAAATAACCCCTGATAAGTTAATTGTGCTGGGCGAGGTTGCTAAAGAGTATGACTTATATACCAAAATTACCGGTGGCCAGAGAGTCGATTTATTTGGCGCACGTTCAGAGCAATTACCTGCTATTTGGCAAAGGCTTGTTGAAGCGGGTTTTGAAACAGGGCACGCCTATGGTAAATCTTTGCGTACGGTAAAATCATGTGTTGGTTCAACTTGGTGTCGTTATGGCGTTCAAGACTCGATGAAAATGGCGATACTATTGGAAAACCGATACAAAGGTTTACGCTCTCCTCATAAATTGAAAATGGCGGTGTCGGGCTGTACTCGAGAGTGTGCCGAAGCTCAAAGTAAAGATATTGGCGTAATTGCGACAGAGAATGGTTGGAATTTATATGTTTGTGGCAATGGTGGCATGAAGCCTCGTCATGCTGATTTATTTGCCTCTGATATTGATGATCACACCTTGATTAAATACATCGATAGAATTTTTATGTTTTATATTCGAACCGCAGATCGACTGCAACGCACTTCTGTGTGGATGGATAATATGGCGGGTGGTTTAGCCTATTTAAAGTCGGTAATAGTTGACGACAAACTATCGTTATGTGATGAACTTGAACAAGAAATGGCTGCTGTTGTTGACTCTTACCAATGTGAATGGAAAACCACACTTTCAGATCCTGAACGGTTGAAACGATTTAGCCATTTTGTTAACAGTGATAAAGCTGATGAAAAAATAAGCTTTATCAAGGAGCGAAGCCAAATTCGTCCATTAGCAAAAATGGAACGTATTGATGTTGTTAGCGTTGATTAAGCAATTTAAACATAATTAGGAGAAACAAATGAGTAATTGGACCGATATTTGTCACATTGATGAGATATTAC
>Ga0209396_1000819_pt1 | contig 35775 bp, 32 predicted proteins | sample GOMGulsemesocosm_6_FD_184638 | JGI IMG/M metagenome (GOLD analysis project Ga0209396, IMG submission 184638) | Methane-oxidizing microbial communities from mesocosms in the Gulf of Mexico - GOM8C Gulf of Mexico (SPAdes) (version 2) | ecosystem: Environmental > Aquatic > Marine > Cold seeps...
TTGGACTTCAAGTTCTGGGTATTTGTTCGGCGTTGGCAGTAACAGGGTCAATGCAAAAAGCATTGATTATGACTATTGCAGTAACACTTGTTACCGCATTTTCTAACCTGTTTATTTCAATGATTCGTAATCAAATACCAAATGCGGTTCGTATCATTATTCAAATGGCTGTAATCGCATCATTAGTAATCGTTGTTGACCAAGTACTTAAGGCATTTGCGTATGAAATGTCTAAAACACTGTCGGTATACATAGCACTGATTATCACTAACTGTATCGTTATGGGTCGTGCTGAAGCATATGCGATGAAAGAGCCACCGTTAATGAGCTTTTTAGATGGTATTGGTAACGGTATCGGTTATGGCGCGATGCTAATGGCTGTTGCTTTCTTCCGTGAACTATTTAGTAAAGGTTCGTTATTTGATATCGAAATTCTACCGTTAGTTCAAAACGGTGGTTGGTATCAAGGTAACGGTCTATTGATCCTACCATTTAGTTCGTTCTTTGTTATCGGGTTACTTATTTGGGCAATTCGCCAATATAAGCCTGAGCAAGTAGAAAAGGACTAGGGAAGTATTATGGAACATTATATTAGTTTGTTTGTAAAAGTCGTTTTCGTTGAAAACATGGCTTTAAGCTTTTTCTTAGGTATGTGTACCTTCCTAGCTGTATCTAAAAAAATTAGTACAGCATTGGGTTTAGGGGTTGCCGTAATCTTTGTATTGGCAATCGCGGTACCTGTGAACCAAATCATTTACCATGCCGTACTAGCACCTAATGTGTTAGGCGAAGGTATTGATTTGAGCTTCTTAAGTTATATTACTTATATTGGCGTTATCGCGGCACTGGTACAAGTAGTAGAAATGGTACTCGATAAGTATATGCCCGTGTTATACAACGCGTTGGGTGTTTTCTTACCACTTATCACCGTTAACTGTGCAATATTTGGTGGCGTAGCCTTTATGGTTCAACGTAATTACACACTAACTGAATCAGTTGTTTTTGGTGTAGGTAGTGGTGTTGGTTGGACACTAGCAATCGTATTGATGGCTGCTGTTCGTGAGAAACTGAAATATTCAGATATCCCAGATGGTTTAAAAGGTTTAGGTATTACTTTTATTACTGCTGGTCTGATGGCACTGGGTTTCCAGTCGTTCGGCGGTATCTCGTTATAATTCGTTGTTGGGTTAACATTGTTGTTAACCCGCTAACCAAATACAAAGGAAAAGTCGATGGAACCAATTAGTTCTGGGTTAGTAATAGCTCTCGGCGTAACAATGTTTACTGCGATTGTATTAGTTTTAGTATTGGTGATTTTATTCGCTAAATCTAAATTAGTATCATCAGGTGACATTACCATAGCAATTAATAATGACTCAGCTAAATCAGTTGTTACAAAACCTGGTGATAAATTACTAGGTACGCTTGCAGCTAAAGGTATTTTTATACCTTCAGCCTGTGGCGGTGGCGGTACTTGTGGTCAATGTAAAGTACATATCCATTCTGGCGGTGGTGAATTACTACCAACAGAAGAAGGACATATTACTAAGAAGCAAGCCCGTGAAGGCGAGCGCTTAGCCTGTCAAGTTGCTGTTAAGCAAGACATGGAAATTGAACTTGAAGATGAAATCTTTGGTGTTCAACAATGGGAATGTACAGTTCGTTCTAATGATAACAAAGCAACGTTTATCAAAGAACTTGTTCTTAATATTCCAGATGGCGAAACAGTGCCGTTCCGTGCTGGCGGTTATATTCAAATTGAAGCGCCTGCGCATCATATTAAATATGGCGATTTTGATATTCCTGCAGAATATCGTGGTGACTGGGAACGTTTCGGCTTCTTTGATATCGAATCGAAAGTTGACGAAGAAACATTACGTGCTTATTCAATGGCGAACTATCCTGAAGAGGAAGGTATCATCATGCTTAACGTGCGTATTGCGACCCCACCACCAAACAACTTAACGTTGCCTGCTGGTAAAATGTCGTCGTACATTTGGAGCCTAAAAGAAGGTGACAAAGTGACAATCTCAGGTCCATTTGGTGAGTTCTTTGCTAAAGATACTGATGCTGAAATGATTTTTGTTGGTGGTGGTGCTGGTATGGCTCCGTTACGTTCACATATATTTGATCAGCTTAAGCGTCTTAACTCTAAGCGTAAAATCTCTTACTGGTATGGTTCACGTTCATTACGTGAAATGTTCTATGAAGAAGATTTTAATGGTCTTGCTGCCACTAATGAAAACTTTGATTGGCACATTGCGTTGTCTGATCCACAGCCTGAAGATAACTGGACTGGCATGACTGGGTTTATTCATAATGTATTATACAATGAATACCTTAAAGATCATGAAGCACCAGAAGATTGTGAGTACTACATGTGTGGTCCTCCAATGATGACATCTGCTGTAATCAACATGCTTAAAGATCTCGGTGTTGAAGATGAAAATATCTTGCTTGATGACTTCGGTGGTTAATCCCTGATGATTATTAAACAAGTTAAATGGCTGGCGCTTCTCGCGCTGGCCATTTTTTTATCAGGCTGTTTTGATACCGGTGATAAAATCATTCAAGTTAAGCTTAGTGGTCGAACTATGGGGGTTGATTATCATATCACTTACGTTGACGTCGCTAAAAATAGTGAACGCATCGCTCAAGCAAGAAAGAGCGTTATAGATGACTTATTAAAGACAGTTAACAAACAAATGTCGACTTATGATAAATCATCAGAATTGTCGATGTTTAACAAATCGCGTTCACTTGAGCCGTTTCCAGTATCTGCAGATACCGTTACTGTGGTTAAGGAAGCAATACGGTTAGCGGAAGTTACCGATGGTAAGTTAGATGTAACGATTGGACCGCTGGTTAATTTATGGGGTTTTGGTCCTGAAATGCGACCTGAAACATTACCAAACCCACAAGCGTTAGCAAAAGCGCGCAGTTTGGTTGGTATAGAGCATCTATCAGTTGACGGTAATACTCTAACTAAGAGTATTCCTGAGGTTTATGTTGATTTATCAACTATTGCTAAAGGTTTTGGTGTCGATGTTATTGCTGATTATCTTGATCAAGAGCAAGTTAGTGATTACTTGGTTGAGATTGGTGGAGAAGCAAGAATTAAAGGTAAATCTAATCCATTACGAGATTGGGTAATTGCCATTGAGAAACCTGTTTCAAATCATCGGGTCATTCAACAATTAATTTCCCCTAAGAATAATGGGTTGGCTACAGCAGGTGATTATCGTCAATATTTTGAAGAAAACGGTAAACGTTTTTCACATATTATTGATCCTGATGATGGCATGCCGATAAATCACAAGTTAGTTTCAGTCACTGTTATTGCACCTTCAAGCATGACTGCTGATGGCTTATCAACAGCGATAATGTTGATGGGGCCAGAACGCGGACTAAAATTTGCGCAAGCTCAAAACTTAGCTGCGTACTTGGTAACGAAGACTGACAGTGGTTTTGATACCGTATATACTAAGCAATTCAAACCTTATCTTGTAGATTCGGTGAAGTAGGAATATTTATGGTTATATTTATATACACATTTGCAGCGTTTTTTATTGTCATTGTAGCTATGGCTATTGGCTACATAGTACAAAATAAAACGATAGCAGGTAGTTGTGGTGGTTTAGGAGCAATTGGCGTTGATAAAGCGTGTGATTGTGATAATCCGTGTGACAAGCGTAAAAACCGTATGCAACAAGAACAGATTAAAATAAGTTTGATTGAATAGAATTTATATCAATGTCACTTAATGATATTTAAAACATAAAAAAAACCGCCACTTGGCGGTTTTTTTGTATGATGATAACGGGTCATTTAGCTGTGATAATCTTTTGCAGCTATTAGTGTATTTTCTATAAGGTTAGCCACTGTCATCGGTCCAACACCACCGGGAACTGGCGTAATGAATGCCGCATTGTCTTTCGCTGTATCAAATTGAACATCGCCAACTAATCGTCCATCATCGAGTCTATTAATACCGACATCGATTACGATAGCGCCAGGTTTTATCCATTCACCAGGGATGAAACCAGCTTTACCCACAGCTACAATTAATAAATCAGCCCCACGCACTTTTTGTTCAAGGTTTTTAGTGAATCGATGACAAGTTGTCGTAGTGCAACCTGCAAGGAGCAACTCCAACGTCATCGGTCTACCCACAATATTAGATGCGCCAACAATAGTCGCGTCCAAGCCATGAGTTGCGATACCGGTAGACTCAATAAGTGTCATGATCCCCTTTGGCGTACATGGACGCAGTGCTGGGTTTCGTTGTGCTAAACGGCCAATATTGTAAGGATGGAATCCATCGACATCTTTATGAGGCTGAATACGTTCTAATACTAATTGTGAATCAATATGAGCAGGTAACGGCAATTGAACAAGAATACCGTCAATCTCATCGTCTTCGTTCAACGTATCGATTAATTCAAGCAATTCTTGCTGCTCAGTGGTCTTGGGTAAATCGAAAGAGCGAGAAATAAATCCAACTTGATCACATGCCTTTCGTTTGTTTGAAACATAGACCTGCGATGCAGGGTCCAAACCAACAAGGATGACAGCAAGCCCAGGAATTCGTTTTCCTTCTTCTTTCATTTGTGCAACTTCAATTGCTACAGCATTTCTCACTTTCTGTGAAACCGCTTTGCCATCTATTATTCGAGCACTCATTGTTGGTATATTTTCCTGAAATTTAAAGACGCGCTATTATGCCACATCCAAGAAAATGTGACCATGATCAATAAAGGCTATTTATTTGGAAATGAATATGAAATATCAGAAATATCCAATTTGTTCGCTAAATGAGCGAACAGTTTTTATTTAATAAAAACGTTTGACCATAGCTCATAACCTCTGTACTATCTCGCTCCGTTGTCAGGGAGAAATTCTTAACAATATAAAATACGTCGGTGATTAGCGCAGCTTGGTAGCGCATCTGGTTTGGGACCAGAGGGTCAGAGGTTCGAATCCTCTATCACCGACCACTTTTTTAAAGTGCGTCAGAGCGCCCGTAGCTCATCTGGATAGAGCAACGGCCTTCTAAGCCGTGGGTAGCAGGTTCGAGTCCTGCCGGGTGCGCCATTTTAATAAAGGCCATTAGTGGTGATTATAGCTCAGTTGGTAGAGCCCCGGATTGTGATTCCGGTTGTCGTGGGTTCGAGCCCCATTAGTCACCCCATTTTTATTTTGTGTGTTTAGCATGGTAATAAATTGAATGGTAGCAATAAAAAAAGTAAATATGTCGGTGATTAGCGCAGCTTGGTAGCGCATCTGGTTTGGGACCAGAGGGTCAGAGGTTCGAATCCTCTATCACCGACCACTTTTACTTCAATACTTCAATACTTCAATACTTCAATACTTCAATACTTCAATACTTCAATACTTCAATACTTCAATACTTCAATACTTCAATACTTCAATACTTCAATACTTCAATACTTCAATACTTCAAAGTTGATGCTGCTAGAATCGTATATTAATCTAAAGTGTATTTAAGGGCTTGAATCAGACTTGTAAATGATTGGTTTTGGTATATGTTGATTGGATAGATAATGCCAAGCTCAAATTTAATCATCAAATGTCATTAAAAAGAACAGGGCATTAATACAATTGGTATTATACCAATCGCATCAAAAATGTGATCAATCTCAATGGCCTAAATTTCACAATATCTGCGTTGTTTTCAATCCCAATAGCCAGCTATTGCTCAATCAAACGCCTTGCTCTTGATAATTTATTCTCATAGATATTAGATCACTAAGTTAATACGATTGGTATTAGAATAACTCGACGGTACTGGTATCCTCTGGTGTTGTTAACTTCCCTTGTTCAATCAGTACTTCGTAGTTATAGAGGCAATTACGGCCGTGTTGCTTCGCATAATAGAGTGCCTTATCGGCTTGATCTAATATACTTGGCGGAAAATCGTCGGCTCTAAACTTTGAAAACCCCATACTAATAGTCACTACACCAACAAACGGGAAGTTGAAATTAGAGATTAACTTTCTAAAATGTTCAAGTGTTGCTGTTGCTACTTCTATAGGCATTGCTTCAAGTATAATGACGAATTCTTCACCACCAAACCTAAATAATAAATTGCTACCAACAAAGTAGTCAGTCATCATCTGCGCAAGATTAAGTAATATTTCATCTCCACTGATATGACCAAAATTATCGTTCACCGATTTAAAGTGATCAATGTCAATCATCACTAACCAACATGAATCATTCTGGTTGAGATGGCTGCTTTTTTCATTGGGTTTTATTAAACGATTTAATTTGTTTTCGAATGTTTTCCGGTTTAATAAGCCCGTAAGTTTGTCGCGCTCACTTTCAGTTAAAATCACTTGGTAATTTTGGTAAATACGAATAAATCCATTAATAAGCTCAGTTTTCTCAAAAATATCTTCAAGACTCTTAAGCTGTAAAACCGAGTGTAATTCATCATTGATCATAATAGGGAAGTAATAAGATGTAATTTCATCTTCTTCGACACTGATAATTTGATGGTTAGAAATAACGGTATCAAGTGCTGGGCTTATTTCAATGTGGGTTGTTTGATTATTCCATTGATAATGTTTTTTGGCGCCTAACATATTAATTTTTAGGTTTAACTCGGATGTTAAGTAGGTCAGTAAGCCTGAAAGTGGAATTTTTATTAAAGTAACCTCTTGAATATCGATCAGTTCAGCCAGCGTTGCTGCTAGAGAATATTCAAGAGAGTCAGTGTCTTGTTGACGGGTAATTTCAATAATAGACTCAAAAATCTCATTATTCATATTAGTGCACGGTCCCAAGATTAGAAATTGTAATATTAAATACCGAGTTGATCTAATAGATCATCATTATCAGATGGCATGTTAGCTTCTGGTGTCTTTGGGGATGGCTTTTTTGTGCTTTGGGCTTGATGCTGTTCCATGATTTCATCAGGATCGAACGTATCGATAGTTTCAAACTCTCTAATTTGAATGAATTGAGTGTCATCAATAGATAATTCTAAATAGAATACATGTCCCTGAGCGGTTTTAAATGAAACACGTCGAGATACTGGTTCATCTAAGTTAGCTTCTATAGAAATGACAAGTTGTCTGCTGACTGTTAGCATTTTAGGCTGACTTTGAGTGATAGAAGTCTGCAAGTCTTGACTGATTGTAGAGATAAATTTCCCCAAAATCTGATTCATTAACTCTCCCATAACATTGCTTACTTCATCGGAGGTATGGCTAGTTGCTAATTCATTTTCAGGCAAGCCCATATTGAGTAAGTAACCACGGTAAATCTCTAAAGCGGCTTCTGCTGAAAAATTAATAATAACCAAGCCCGAAAATCCGCCATCAAAAATTACGAAACATCCTATATCTGGCTTTAGGCTAGTCTTTGTAATTTTTTGGACCATTGCAGCATGATTGATTTGGCTGTGTGACGCTTTAGTTAGTACGCCAGAGACTGAATTACACAGTTTTAGAAGGATATCGTCAGTCGTGACTTTTTTGTTGTGTGGGGCCATTGTTTCAATCCAATACTAGTTATATTTTTGTTAAAAAATATTATGCCCTAACTACCGTCATAAACAAAGTCATATATAGATAGGTACCCAATGCCTTAGGTTAATATAATGTTGCTAACTAGGGCTTGTTTTATGAAAAATCGTCCCGATATATTGAGTTAATAATGTAAATAACTATTTGCTAATTATTAAGGCTCGACTAACGTATAAACCATCGTTATAATGTCGCGTCCGAAAACCATAGTCATGCTGGTTTGTTTGATGAATCGAACAAATTGACAGCATTTATAGATGATTTAACACGTTATGATTAACGTCGTTAAAGAAGAAGCCCTTAGGGCCATTTGATATTTTTGAGGTATGCAATGCAAGTTTCTCTTGAAACGACTCAAGGCCTAGAACGCCGCCTAACTATTACTGTTGAAGCAACATCTGTTGATACAGAAGTTAAAAACCGTTTGCGTCAACTTTCTAAAACACAGCGTATTGACGGTTTCCGTCCAGGTAAAGTACCAGTAGCTGTTATTCTTAAACGCTACGGCGCGGCAGTTCGTCAAGAAGTTGCTGGTGAATTAATGCAACGTCATTACTTTGAGGCTGTTGTTGCTGAAAAAGTAAACCCTGCAGGTATGCCTCAGCTAGCTGTTGTAAAGAACGACGAAGGTAGCGATTTAGAGTTTACAGCTACATTTGAAGTTTATCCTGAAGTTGAAGTTGCAAACTTAGACAAAATTGAAATAGAAAAGCCTGTTGTTGAAGTAACTGATAAAGATCTAGAAGAAATGCTTGTTACTTTACAAAAGCAACACGCAACGTTTAAAGAAGTTAAACGTAAATCTAAAAAATCTGATCGCGTTACAATTGATTTCGCTGGTTCTATCGATGGTGAAGAATTTGAAGGCGGCAAAGCTGAAGATTTCGTTTTAGCACTTTCTGAAGAACGTATGATCCCTGGTTTTGAAAAACAAATCGTTGGTCATAAAGCGGGTGAAGAATTTACTATCGAAGTAACATTCCCTGAAGATTACCATGCTGAAAACCTTAAAGGTAAAGCGGCTTCATTTGTAATCAACTTGAAGAAAGTTGAAGACCAAGTATTGCCAGAACTTACTGATGAGTTCGCTGAAAAATTTGGCGTAACAGAAGGTGGCATCGAGTCATTGAAAAGCGATGTTCGTAAGAACATGGAACGTGAATTAAGCCAAAACGTTAAAAATAACGTTAAGCAACAAGTGATTGATGGTTTAGTTGAAGTTAATGAACTAGAAATCCCTGCATCACTAGCTAAAGGCGAAATTGATGTGTTGCGTGAACAAGCAATGCAACGTTTTGGTGGTCAAGTAGACCCAGCTAACATGCCACAACTACCTGATGATTTGTTTGAAGAACAAGCAAAGCGTCGTGTAAAAGTTGGCCTGTTATTAGGTGAAGTTATTAAAACTAACAAACTTGAAGCTGATGATTCTCGTGTTAAAGAAATGATTGAAACAATGGCTTCTGCTTATGAAGACCCAAGTGAAGTTGTTGCTCATTACTCAAATGACGAGAAATTAAGCCAACAAATGAAAGATCTAGCACTTGAAGACCAAGCTATTGATTTCGTTCTTGCTCAAGCAAAAGTTAAAGATGTGAAGAAAAAATTCAATGACATGATTCAGCAACAATCTGCTTAATCAATAATTGATACCAAACTCGTGTGAGCATGCTTGCACGAGTTTTTTTATGTCTAAATTCCACATCGATTGGTCAAACTTTCCACAAATAAAGAGAAATTTTAATCCCTGTAAATTTAGGCGTTAAATTTGCAAGATATCATTTGTTTTTAACCGAGCGAATGGTTATCTTATACCGTAATTAACCGCTGATTCGGTTAAACATTTCAATTTAAAATTTTCAATCGTACTTACGTTACACATAACATCACTAGTACATCGATTTTTAAGGGATATAAAACTATGCAACACAATTCAAATTTATCGCCAATGGATGTTCTAGTTCCTATGGTTGTAGAGCAAACGCCGAAGGGTGAACGTTCGTTCGATATTTATTCAAGACTCCTAAAGGAGCGTGTGATTTTCTTAGTGGGTCAAGTTGAAGACAACATGGCTAACTTAATTGTTGCTCAGTTATTGTTTTTAGAAGCAGAAAATCCAGATAAAGAAATTTTTCTATACATTAACTCGCCAGGCGGTTCTGTAACCGCAGGCATGTCGATATATGATACTATGCAGTTTATTAAGCCTAAAGTTAGTACAGTTTGTATTGGCCAAGCGGCAAGTATGGGCGCATTTTTACTCGCCGGCGGCGAAAAAGGGATGCGTCATTGTCTTCCTAATTCTCGCGTGATGATTCATCAACCATTGGGTGGATTTCAAGGGCAAGCATCAGATATTCAAATTCATGCTAAAGAAATTTTAGGCATCAAGAATAAGTTAAACACGTTGTTGGCTGAGCATTCTGGTCAACCGTTAGACGTTGTTGAACAAGATACTGACCGTGATAATTTCATGAGCAGCCAACAAGCCCTTGATTATGGATTAATCGACTCCATATTAAGTAAACGATAAGTGAATTATTAAACGCAATAATACATGACGTATTATTCGCTGTTTAAAGTAATAATGTTATTCCTAATAATTATTAGGTTAGATAGATCCAGCGGGGATGATAGATGACAGACATCATTAGTGGCGATGACGATAGCAAAGCATTGTTATATTGTTCTTTTTGCGGCAAGAGCCAGCATGAAGTTCGTAAGTTAATTGCCGGTCCTTCAGTATACATTTGTGACGAATGTGTAGACTTATGCACCGACATAATCACTGAAGAAATAAAAGAAAAAATCGAATCTGATGAGCCAGAGAGCTTACCAACTCCACATGAGATACGACACAATCTAGACGATTACGTTATTGGCCAGCACCATGCTAAAAAAGTGTTGTCGGTTGCCGTTTATAATCACTATAAGCGTTTACAATTTGCCAATAAAACTGACGGCGTAGAGCTTGGTAAAAGTAATATTTTACTTATAGGTCCAACCGGTAGTGGTAAAACACTATTAGCTGAGACGATGGCACGAATGCTTGATGTTCCATTTACGATGGCTGATGCAACTACGTTAACAGAAGCTGGTTATGTTGGTGAAGATGTTGAAAACATCATCCAGAAATTACTACAAAAATGTGATTATGATGTAGAAAAAGCGGAACGTGGCATTGTTTACGTTGATGAAATTGATAAAATTTCGCGCAAATCTGACAATCCATCAATTACACGTGATGTGTCTGGTGAAGGTGTTCAACAAGCCTTGTTAAAACTCATTGAAGGAACTGTTGCTGCCGTACCACCTCAAGGTGGCCGTAAGCACCCACAACAAGAGTTTTTGCAAGTTGATACTTCAAAAATTCTGTTTATTTGTGGCGGGGCGTTCTCCGGTTTAGATAAAGTCATTGAAGCACGATCGCACGTTGGCTCAAGTATTGGGTTTGGCGCTGAAGTTAAAACAGTTAACGGCTCTGATTTATCGACAACTTTCGCTAAAGTAGAACCAGAAGATCTCGTGAAATATGGATTAATTCCAGAATTCATTGGTCGTTTACCTGTTGTTGCTACCTTAACTGAACTTGACGAAGAAGCATTGATTCAAATTTTATGTGAACCCAAAAATGCATTAACTAAGCAATATGCCGCGTTATTAGCATTGGAAAATGTAGAGCTAGAATTTAGAGAAGGTGCGCTTAAGGCTATTGCCGCTAAAGCGATGAATCGTAAAACTGGTGCTCGTGGTCTTCGTTCTATCGTTGAGGCTGTATTGCTTGATACAATGTATGACTTACCGTCTGTTGAAGGCGTTAGTAAAGTTGTTATTGATGATACTGTTATTAACGGTGAATCAGCGCCAATATTAATTTATGAAAATCAGCCACAAGCGGCTGCTGAGTAAATTTTATTGGTGTTATTAAAAGGAGCTTCGGCTCCTTTTTTATTGTCTATAACTTTCACAATCGTCGATAACAAACTATCTAACTAATTAACCCGCCTAAATAAAAAAATGGTTACAAACTAAGCCGTAAATGACACTAATTTCTCTTGCTATTTATGCTTAGGTTTAGCAAGCTATGGCAAAAAAGAGAGAATTATGGTTTTTGATAATTTATGGACACTACTTCCGCCAGTAGTGGCAATTTTAGTTGCAGTGTGGAAACGCAATGCAATTTTGGCGCTAGGAGTAGGCATTCTATTAACGTGGATGCTTAATGCTGGGCTTGATGTTGTACAAGGCACAACAGATACAGTGACTAGCTTATGGCAAGTGGTGAGCAGTGATGGCAACAGGCGCATTATAATATTTAGTCTGCTTATTGGATCATTGTTAGCGTTAATGAAAAAGAGCGGCGGTGTTAATGCATTCATCGATCGCTTATCACAAAAGAAACTCGTGACTAACCGCCGCCAAGCAAGTTTATTACCCTCCATCATTGGTACCAGCATTTTTACCGATACTAACCTCAGTATGTTTACGGCTGGTATCGCTAGTCAAAATTTGTTTGATAAATACGGTATGAGCCGAGCAAGGCTAGCTTTTATTTTAGATTCGACCTGTTCTCCCATTAGTATTTTACTGCTCGTAAATGGGTGGGGGGCTTACATTTTAGGCTTACTTGATGGATATCAGCTTACAGATACCGTTGGCGTTTTAATTGATACGGTAATGTACAATTTCTATCCAATCATTATCTTAGTTTTTGTCTATTACACGGCTATTACTACCCGTGTATACGGGCCTATGAAAAATAGCGTCGCGGTCAAATATACTGGTGACGAGGCGTCAGATGATGTAAAGCAAAGCCGAGTTTCAACTAAAGCAAGATACCTGATTTTGCCGCTTGTTGGTATTTGCGTTATTACTATCGGTTTATTATTGTACAGCGGTAATGGAGACATTCGTAAAGGTTCTGGCTCATGGTCTGTCATGGTTGCCATTATCACTTGTTATATATTCTTAGTGTTGATGTTACTCAAAGATCGCGTTTTTGATGTTAAAACAATTGTCATGACCAGCCTTGCCGGTATGAAAGACTTAGTGCCTGTGGTCATCATTTTGGTATTATCTTTCTCATTTGGTGATGCGGTTAAAACATTTGGTACCGGCATGTATGTGAGCGAGATTGTAGGTAACCAAATACCACTAATATTTATAGCGCCCTTAATATTTATCACTGCGGCTATCATGGCATTTGCTACTGGTACATCGTGGGGCACCTTCGCGGTACTTATTCCAATTGCTATGCCATCAGCCGCGAGTACCGGATTAGAGCCAGCATTTTTAGTTGCAGCAGTCTTGGGGGGAGGTATCTTCGGTGATCATTCTTCACCTATATCTGACTCAACGATCGTAGCGTCAATGGCCAGTGGTTGTGATCATATTGAACACGTCAAAACGCAGTTGCCTTACAATTTAGTAGCGGGCGCTTTAACAATTGCCGGATATGTTATTTACGGATTAGTCATTTCATAAATTGTTGACGATCAAAAAAACCAGCTTACTTTGTTCGCTGGTTTTTTTTTGCCTGACCCGCGACAAAAGTTCTGTTATTTGATATAAAGTATACAATATTAAAATAATAATAAATCAAGGTATTGTAATGAATCAACTGTTGTATGTCTTAGTCGCTGCGGCGCTATTTTCTGGTGGGGCGTCTAACGCGTCTGAAAGGGAACCTTGGGAGGATCATCAAGTATTTGGGATTAATAAATTACCACCACGAGCTACCGGTTTTGGTTTCGCTAATGAACATGCTGCACTGACTCAAGCCAAAGAGCAAAGCGATAACTTTATGCTATTAAATGGTCAATGGCCTTTCCATTGGCGTAAGTCACCAGCGGACAAGCCTGTTGGGTTTGAGAACGCTAATTACGATGCCAGTGACTGGTCTACTATTAATGTGCCGGGAAATTGGGAAGTTGAAGGTTTTGGACATCCGATTTATTTAGATGAGCGATTTCCGTTTACAACAACATGGCCAAATGTCCCTAAAGATTATAATCCCATCGGCAGCTACCGAAAGACATTTAATTTACCTGCTTCATGGAAAGATAAGCAAGTATTTTTACATGTTGGCGCCGCCAAATCATCACTTGATGTTTGGATGAATGGTCAGAAAGTTGGATTTAGCCAAGGCGCCAAAACACCCGCTGAATTTGATATTACTAACACTATAAATACTGGCAAAAACTTATTGGCCTTACAGATTAGGCGCTGGACTGATGCTAGTTATTTAGAAAGCCAAGATATGTTGCGAATCTCAGGCATTGAGCGCGATGTTTATTTATATGCCACACCTAAACAGCGTATTTTTGATTTCCACGCTAAACCAACCTTAAGTAACGATTTAGCAAAAGCTGAATTAAACGTGTCACTCACACTAAATAATTACGCAAAAAATGACGCTAAAAAATTGTCAGTAAGTTATCAATTGTTTGACAAAAAACAGCAGATGAAAAAAATTATTGAAGGAGTTAAACAAGTATCTATTAACGGAGGAAAGCACAAAGAGGTGTCATTATCTGGCCGCTTTAAATCACCTCAACTATGGAGTGCAGAGCAACCTAATTTATATGTGCTGCTTGTCACTTTAAAAAATAGTAATGGAGAGACGCTAGAAACGTTGCGTGAAGATATTGGTTTTAGAAAGATTGAGATTAAAAATAGTCAGCTATTAGTTAATGGCAAAGCCATTACTATTCGCGGTGTCGATCGTCATGAAACATCGCCTAAAACGGGCCATGTTGTTACCCGCGAGTCTATGGAACAAGATATTAAATTGATGAAGCAATTTAATATTAATGCGGTGCGTTCTAGTCATTACCCCAACGATCCTTATTGGTATGAGTTAACAGACAAGTACGGCATGTATGTTATTGATGAAGCAAACATTGAGTCACATCCGCTAGCAATTAACAAAGATACTCAATTGGGCAATGAAATGTCATGGTTGGGTGCGCATTTAGATAGAACAAAGCGCATGTTTGAGCGCGATAAAAATCATCCTTCAATTATTATTTGGTCGTTAGGTAACGAGGCCGGTGAAGGGAAAATCTTTGAGAAGACCTATGAGTGGTTAAAGAATCGTGATCCTAGTCGCCCGGTGCAATATGAGCCAGCAGGTGAAGAGCACTATACTGATATTTTTGCCCCAATGTATCCATCGATACAACGACTTGAAAAGTACGCTAAATCCAACCCTAAACGGCCAGCGATCATGATTGAGTATGCCCATGCTATGGGGAATTCAGTTGGAAATCTTAAAGATTATTGGGAAATCATTGAAAAGTACGACGTTTTGCAAGGCGGATTTATTTGGGATTGGGTTGATCAATCACTGGAGTACACCGATGAAAATGGTATTAAATTTTGGGCTTACGGCAAGGACTTTCATCCGACGTTGCCCACCGATGGCAACTTTCTTAATAATGGTTTGATGAACCCTAACCGTGAGCCACATCCTCATAGCTTTGAAGTTAAGAAGGTTTATCAACCGATCAGATTTAAAGCAGTTGATATTAAAAAAGGCATTATTAATATAGAAAATAAATTTGATTTTAATACCTTATCAAAATATCAATTAAGCTGGAAAGTTGAGGCTGATGGTGATGTGATTAAAAAAGGTCTAGTAGACTTTCCACCTATTTCAGCAGGCGGTAATAGCGATATAAAATTACCACTGCCTAACCTGCCAATGAGCAGCCATCAAGAGTATTTTTTGACCGTAACTGCACTGATTAAGCAAGCTTACGTTATTGATAAGGTAGCACTGATTTCGGCTGGGCATGAGACAGCCTTTGAACAATTTAAATTACCTGTGAAATATCGTTCACTATCGATAGCGAATTCAGCAGTCAAAATGACAACAAGTTCATCAGCTGAAAAAGGTATAAGCGAGATCTCAAATGGTGGGATAACGTATCGTTTTAACCAAAACTCGGGTTGGTTATCTCAAATAGTCATGGACAATATCCCATTATTATCTGAACCATTAATGGTTAATTTCTGGCGCGCGCCAACAGATAATGATTTAGGTAACGGTATGAATAAATGGGCAGCGATGTGGCAGACAATGGCTCATGATCTTCAGCTCGACTCATTTACCGTTAACCAAGATAAGGATGGCGTGTTAGTGCGCAGTGTGTATAAAAACGTGAACCTGCCCGGTAACTATCACGTTAAATATTCATTGAATAATGACGGTAGTATGCATGTTAGTAGTAACCTATCATTAAAAGATGACTCTAAATTACCTAACATTCCACGTTTTGGCATGCAGCTGACAACCGTAAAAGGAATGGTGAATACTAAATGGTTTGGCCGTGGCCCTCATGAGAGCTACAGCGATAGAAAAGAGTCTGCACGCATTGACTATTTTGCCGGTCAAGTTAACAAGCAGGTTCATCACTATGCAAGGCCTCAAGAAAACGCTAATAAGACAGATGTACGCTGGATGGCCGTTCATAATGCCAAGGGCGCGGGACTTTTAGTTATTGGTGACAAACCATTAAGTACTAGTGTTTGGCCATATTATCAAAAAGACATTGATTTCTTTAAAGGTGACGGGGCTGCCTCGGCGTCAGGGTTAGTGCCTGTGACTAGTAAACATGGCGCGCATGTCCCAATGCGAGATATTACAACGCTAAATATTGATCATCGCCAAATGGGAGTTGGTGGTGATACATCTTGGGGACGATTGGTTCATGCCCCTTACACCATAAAAGCAAAAACTTTATCTTACGGTTTTACAATCGTGCCACTGTCGTCAGTAGATAATTTGAAAATGAAGGCTAGAAAGTACTAATTTTCATTAACTTATTAAGGCGAGATGTGCTGGTTATTATATTTATTAAAGAAATTTTCCCGATAACTGAAATTATATTTTAGTTAACGGGTCTTTTAGGATAAGTTTGATATATTAGATTTGATATATCAGAATAATAAAGAATTAAACCACATATTGAAGGAAAAAATTATGACTAACAAAGTATTAATTAATGGTGCAATTGCTGCTGCAATCACTATCGCGGCTGTTACATCTCTGGATGTAGAAGCTAAAGGCAAGAAATTAGAAAAATGTTACGGCGTAGCAAAAGCAGGTCAAAATGACTGTAAAGCGGGACCTGGAACATCATGTGCTGGTTCTTCTACAAAAGATGCACAAAAAGATGCATGGATGTTTGTCGCTAAAGGTTCTTGTGAAAAAATCGTTGGTGGTAGCTTAAAACCTAAAAAATAGTTATTCACTGATTATGTCTAACTTTCAAAGTAAACCAATTCCAGCACTCGCTGGTGTTGGTTTAAAACCGCAGCATTTCCAATCTATTTTAGCCCAAGACTCCCACGTTAGTTGGTTTGAAATTCACGCCGAAAATTATATGAGTGACGGAGGTCCCTTTCATCATTACTTGGGATTGATCCGCGAAAAATACCCATTATCAATTCATGGTGTGGGTTTATCCTTAGGTAGTTATGATGGCTTATGTCAGCGACAACTCGACGATTTAAAACGATTAGTTGATAGATATGAACCTGGTTTAATATCGGAGCATCTATCTTGGAGCCGGCATGGTCAGCATAACCTTAATGATTTGCTCCCTATGCCTTACACCAATGAAAGCCTAAATACTTTTGTGACTAATATTTCTAGAACTCAAGAGTGCTTACAAAGGCATATATTGATTGAAAATCCATCGAGCTATTTTGAATTAAACTACAATGAATACAGTGAAGCTGAGTTTATTGTGGCTGTAGCTCAGAAATCTGGATGCCAAATTTTATTAGATATTAATAATGTTTATGTCAGTGCTAAGAATCATGGCTTTGATGCTAAGGCATATATAGACAGTATTGCGCCATCGTTGATTGGAGAAATACACTTAGCGGGACATAGTGTTCAGTCGTTACTTACTGGTGAGATTAGAATTGACGATCATGGCTCACAAGTATGTGACGATGTATGGGCTTTATATCAGTACACACTTGGTAAAATGGGCCCCAAACCGACTCTCATCGAATGGGATACGAATGTACCTGATTGGCATGTATTAGCGTCACAAGCTGAGATTGCTCATCAACATTTAATATCAACCTCAAAAAAGGCATTGTTCTAATGACAGTGTTGAATTTACAACAGTTTCAACAATTAATGGATGACAATTTATTGTCGGCAAAACTGGACGCCTCAAGCAATGAGTTAATGGCGTTATTTGAAACAAAGCAGTGTCACAATGAAAGTCGTGCTGAGGCTAATTTACGTTTAGCCATTTATCGCAATAACGTAATTCATTCGTTGAGTAGTGCGATGGGAGATTTATACCCCGTCGTAAAAAAACTCATCGGTGAAGATTGTTTTAATGGTGCTGCAATTGAATTTGTACGCAGTCAACCACCACAACATGCTGCTTTATTACATTATGGCCGCGAATTTTGTGATTTTATTGGTGATTTTGAGCCTTGTAAAACACTTATTTTTTTGCCTGATATAGCGATGTTAGAATTTGAATATAATCAAGCGTATCACAGTGGAGATGCTGAACCATTCTCGCCGCATTTATTAGGTGCTGTTTCACCAGATGAGTTAGGTTATGTGAGCTTCAAAAGCCATCCATCATTAAGATTAATGCAGTCTTGTTGGCCCATTGATGATATTTGGCATGAGAATCAAAATGAGCAGCCTGGCGTGATAAACCTTGATGATAGTAGTGGTGTCAGCTTATTGATTTATAGATTAGGTTTATCAGTGCAGTTGGTCAGTCTCGATGAAAACTGCTTCGTGTTTTTAGAGCAATTAGTTCAGTGTAAAACAATTAATCAGGCGTGGTCTTATACGGTAGCGTTAGCGAACCAGAAGCAACGTGATCTCGGTGACGACGAATTAAGTGGTATGTTAGGCTATTTATTTAGCTTAGATATTTTTACAACATTTGACGTGAATGTTTAAATAAAGGTAACCCTATGAAAAGCTTTCTTGAAACAATTAATCAGTTATGTAGCAAGATCCCTGAAGATATCTTGGCGCTCATCGCACGCATTGCTATTGGATTAGTCTTTTGGCGTAGTGCGCAAACGAAAATTGATGGCTCAACGATATTGGGACAAAAGTGGCAATTTTTTAATGTGTCGGATTCGACCTTCACATTATTTGAATATGAATATGAATTACCGCTTATTCCCAGCGATATTTCGGCCTATATGGCAACCTATGGAGAGTTCTTTTTAGGCTTAGCCATTATGCTTGGGGTGTTAACACGCTTAAGTGCTTTAGGGCTATTGGGTATGACGTTAGTGATTCAAATTTTTGTTTATCCAGACGCTTGGCCAACACATATTATGTGGTTGGTTCCACTGTTATATCTCATCAAAAATGGCGGCGGAAAATTGTCGGTAGATAATTTACTTCGTTAATAAATATACTTGATCTACTAACATAAAAAACGGTCGTGATAGTGACCGTTTTTTTATGAGTAAATATTACTATTCTTAGTTAAAACTTAACGAAATAATGATGGGATCGTGATCTGATGAGCGATATACATCGTTAAATTTCTTCATTTCTCCCGTATATTTACGACCATATTCAAACAACGTTGTTTCTGGTGAGTTTATATTCCATTCCACCGCATCGACGATATATTTCTCTAAAGAAGCAGACGCTAGAATATAATCTAAGGTGCCAACTACGTTTGAGAAACTGTAGCCAAATGCATCAGGGTGACGATCTCTTACGGTGTTCAGGTAACCAAATGATTGATTAATGATAGCGCCTTTATTGCCATGAAGTGCTCGTCTATCTGTTTTGTTGCTGCCAATAAACGTGTCACGAGCAGCGGTTATTTTGTAGGCTTTATCTAAATGTTTACGGTTGGTTAACACACTAATTGGATCTTCTAGTGCATAGGAGTTTAAATCACCGATGATTAACTTATGTCCTTTAATTTTTGTAAGTTCTTGCGCTAAATGATAGGCACCAGAGACACGAAACTGCTCACAGCTGCCTTGATTATCAATGTTCTTATTGTGTTGTAACGCGACATCTTCCCAGCAGGTAGATCCTTTTGATTTGAAGTGATTAACTGAAACCGTCAACTCCTGTCCGCTACCTTTTAACTTAAAGGTTGGTGTAATGGCATTTCGCATGAAGTTTTTGCCGTTTTCTTTACCAGACGCTGGTGCATCTTGTAGCGGCATATCAATTATGGTGAATGCCGTTAATGACATTTTTTTAGCGCGATAAATGACTTGAGAGGTGATGGCTCCCGTGCCATTGAACTTTCTGTTTTTATCTGAAGAGAAACTATATTGCTTATCCATTGGTAATTGCTTGTTAACGTGAGTGACTAAATCAACTAATGCCGATTTCTCACTCACACCATTATTTTCAATTTCCATCAGTCCTACGATATCAGCGTCTAGCGCAATAATTGCATTAACTATTTTTGTGCGTTGTACTTCAAATTCTGCTTGAGTTTTAGCGCCGCGGTTTTGTTTTAGAGGATTTTGGTCGCCGCCAAAAGGGGAATTAAAGTAATTTAAGACATTGAAAGTAGCAACTTTAATTTCACCTGCTTTAATTTTTGGCGAATCTGTTCTTGGGTTGTTTTTCTTAAAATTATCACTGGTTGCATTTGATTCGACAAAAAGTCGGTAGCTTTTGTGTGAATAACCTACAACGCCACTCAGCTGTGAAACGCCATCGCCGATCCGCATATAATTGTATTGATTATTTGACTGCATTTGGGCAAAACTTGGATACCATGGAATTGTGCCTGCAGGCGCTCGATTAAACGATTCTAAAATGAGTTCATTATCGGCAATATGTTTCGCGTGAAGTAACGATTCTTTGCTGTTTGGCGCATAATGTTGATTGGGCTGGGCATTCACTGTGTTTACCGACAGCGCTAAATTGTTGCGTTTAACACGGCGGTCAAATCCAAAATTTCGACTGATCACTAATGGGGTAGAGGGTGTGAGTGTCACGCGCATACCTTCATATCGCTCTAAAGTCTCTTTGAGCGATTTATCACTGGCTAACGAAACAAGGTTAGTTGGTTTAATTGCATGCCCTCTTGATTGGACATTGATCTTGGTTGCGGCCAGTTGGGTCCAACCATACGCTTCTTTTACTTTTCCGGTAACCGTCACTTTATCACCAGATTGCAGTTTTAAATCTTTCAGCTCACTGGCTGTAATAGCGACGAAAATACCGTCAGAAGTACGAGGATTGCTATCGCCTTTACTGTCTTGCATATAAAAACCGGCTGGAATATCACGACCAAGTTTTTTAGATTGCAATACCGTGATTATTCCTACGACTTGATACGTTTTGTCAGATTGATATTTCTTTTTATCGACATTCACCATAGGTGAATGAAAACTCTCACCTTGAATAGCCATAATTGATTGGTGCTTGTTAGCGAATACGTAATTACTCATTACAGCAGGTAAACATAAAGCCGCTATTGCAGCATATTTATACTTCATAAAAATCTCACAAGTTTTTGTTATTTTAGAGAATGATTCAAAGAGTAACATAGTTTATTGGTTGCTTTTAGGTTATTGGAATAACGCGTTTAAGCAGCAAGTAAAGTGTGAATTTGGTCACTTATACCATTCTAGGCAAGATCGTTATTTGTTAACTATACTCAGTTTATTGACCATTATGGATGATAAAGTCATGAGAATGCAGGTAGATGGATTTACGCTTATTGAATTATTGATTTCAATTGTAATAATGCTAATTGTTCTGTCGGTTGGCGTCACTAATATGGAGCGATTTGTGCTTAGGCAAAAAATGACCAGCCAATTAAACACCTTTGTCAGTATTCAGCGATTAGCCCGACAGACAGCTATTTTTAAAAACTCGATGGTCACAATCTGTGCTTCTAGGGATGGTTTGTCCTGTTTATCTCGCAAGTACTGGAAAGAAGGGGTTTTGGTCTTTATAGATCGTAACGCCAACCGTATTATTAATAATGAGGATAAGGTTGTTAAGTTTTATAAAAGTGAATTTGAAGATATAAACATCACATGGCGTGCGTATCAAAACAAAAGCTATATACAGTTTAAATCTGATGGCTGGACGAATAATCAAAACGGGACATTTCGATTTTGCTTTATCAATAAAAGTGCGGAATATAATCGGGCATTAATTATCAACCGTTCGGGGAGGGCAAGGCTCTCATTTGATAGTAATGGTGACGGTGTGCATGATGGTGCTGATGGCAAAAATATTGCGTGTTAAGCGATAGTCCATGTTGCAACTATCGCTTAATGAGCTTAGCCGCTGTTATATACGAGCAGCAAGTTCCGCCGCTTGGCGTATTGCTCGTTTAGCATCAAGTTCACCCGCAAAGTCGGCGCCACCAATTAAATGAACGTCAATGTTGGCATCACTTAAGCCTTGTTCTAGTGAGTTTTGTGATTCTTGTCCTGTACAAATGACAATATTATCAACCTTTAATATTTGTGGTTTATCATCAATGGAAATATGTAGCCCTTCGTCATCAATTTTGTGATAACTCACGCCGCCAATCATGTCTACCGTACGTTTTTTTAAGGCCGCACGATGAATCCAACCTGTGGTAGGTTGCAGTGATTTTCCAAAACGCTCTTCTTTTCTTTGCAGCATATATATATGACGTGCAGACTCTGGCTGAACTTGTTTAACGCCTTCTACGCCGCCGCGATGCGAAATAGTCGTGTCTATGCCCCATTCCTCTAACCATAAATCTAGATTTTCGGTGTGTGACTGACCTTTTTCTGTCAAAAACTCACTAATGTCATAGCCAATTCCACCTGCACCTAATACAGCCACGCGTTCACCTATGCTAGCTTCACCACTCAATACTTGTTGATAGTTGTAAACGCTAGGATGATCAATACCTTCAATTTTTGGAATGCGGGGTAGCACACCCGTCGCTAAAATTACTTGATCAAAGTTTGCATTCTTTAAACTTTCAACGCTTTGAGGTGCGTTCAAATGAACTTCAATATTTTGACGTGTTAATTCACCGGTGAAATATTTAAGCGATTCAACGAATTCTTCTTTACCTGGCACGTTTTTAGCCAAATTAAATTGACCGCCCAGTTCTGATTTCGCTTCAAATAAAGTCACTTCATGGCCGCGTTGTTTAGCATAAATGGCAAATGCCATGCCTGCCATTCCACCACCAATAACAGCTAGTTTTTTACTGTCGGTGGTGCGCTCAAAGTTTAATTCAGTTTCATAACATGCTCGAGGATTGACGAGGCAAGAAGCGCGTTTTTGTTTGAAGACATGGTCAAGACAAGCTTGATTACAGGCAATACAAATGTTGATGCTGTCACTGTTATTGTTAGCGGCTTTGTTAACGAATTCTGGGTCGGCTAACATTGGCCGCGCCATTGATACCATGTCGGCATCGCCTCGGCCTAATATACCTTCGGCAACTTCAGGTGTATTAATTCGGTTGGTTGTGATTAGCGGAATATTAACTTCTTTTTTCATTTTAGCGGTTACCCAGCTAAATGCTCCGCGGGGCACTGAGGTGGCAATAGTAGGAATACGTGCTTCGTGCCAACCTATGCCAGTATTAAGTATTGTCACACCGGCTTTTTCAAGGGCTTTAGCGAGTTCTACAACTTCATCCCATGTACTGCCTTCTTCAACAAGATCCAGCATTGAAAGGCGGAATATAATGATAAAATCCGAGCCTACTTTTTTACGAGAAGCGGTAACTATGTCTAATGCCAAACGCATTCTATTTTCGTAACTACCCCCCCATTTATCCTGTCTGTGATTGGTACGTTGACATAAAAACTGATTAATTAAGTAACCTTCTGAACCCATGATTTCTACGCCATCATAGCCAGAATTTTGAGCTAACTGACAAGTTGAAGCGAAATCCTTAATGGTTTTCTTTATTTGTCGTTCGCTCATTTGACGCGGTTTAAAAGGATTTATGGGTGCTTTAATCGCTGAAGCACTGATATTAAAAGGATGATAAGCATAACGACCGGTGTGAAGAATTTGCAAACAAATTTTTCCACCTGCTTGATGAACAGCTTGTGTTATTTTTTTATGTTTACCTGTCTGCCATGAGAAACTCAATTGCGATCCATGAGGTGATATACGGCCTCTAAAATTCGGTGCTATGCCACCAGTGACAATAAGCCCAACGCCACCACGAGCGCGTTCAGCATAAAAAGCGGCTAGTTTATCAAAACCATTTTTCTCTTCTTCTAATCCCGTATGCATAGAACCCATTAAGACTCTATTTTTTAAGGTAGTAAAACCAAGATCAAGAGGGCTTAACATGAGTGGGAATTGCGGTGACGTTGCTGTGGTATTGCTCGACATAGTTGCTCCAAATTCAGTGGCCAATTAAGACATCAATCTTCATGGCTAATGATAATTTTTATCGGAATCAATTGTTATTATTATTTAAATGATTCAAACGCTAGTTTGAACTGTACGCGAAGTTTTTCTAGATTACAACTTACACGATTTTATGTCGTATTAAGATGGTTAGATGACAGACTAATAGTTAAAATGGTTTTTCAATATTTGATGGGTAAAGGGGATTTTTAGGTAAAAACCACGGGGCAGTGTTTTGATCGGCTGACCGTTACTTCCTACGGCATTAGTGAGGGCTTTTGAGTTGGCTGCTTTTGGACGCAGCTGTAAAACTTGACCTGTTTTACCATTGATTTTTTCAACGTTACCCATGGCAATCATATCCATAATCTCTTCCCAGTCTTGTTGTAATAACTGGTTTTCTACAGGGCTAGGTTGCCATAGGTACGGTGAACCTATGACTCTATCAGCAATGGCTATATGTTTTTCTGAGAGTATTGGCACCCATAACACTTTGCGTAATTTGTTGGCAATATTACTGTCTTGCCAACGTAACCCATTAATACCCACTAAAGGCGTGACACAAACAAACGTTGTTTCTAGCGGTTTTCCGAAACGATCAATAGGAATTGTTTTTAGTTCGATGCCCAAATCTGGGAAATCTTGTTGAGGTTTCGATCCTGCATAAGCACCCAATGCAATCTCAAGTAAATTCCCGATCCAGCCCTTATTGCGTAATAAAGAGTCTGGTACCTGTAAATTATGGTCAGCTGCTACTTGAGACAAGCTCAATCCAGACAATGCCATAGCACTATCTATTAACTCTTGTTCATTTAGAGGTGCATTTTTCATTCGTTTAGTTTACCAGTAATTAATGGCTTATTTTAAGCTGGCACGGGTTACTTATACAACCATGGAAAGTATTTATAATTCCAAGGACATATCAAATACGCAACTCGGCTGTTTGATTTTTAATCATGAATCAATCTATTTTAGCCACTTAATCTAAATTAACGAATAAACAAGCAGATAGGATTATTTCAACTGACTTTAAAAGCGTAATTAAACGTTTATATGATTAAAAATAGTAAAAAATAGGTTAATTCACATAGATATCCACAGATATGTTGGATAACTTTCACTATTATCTGTTTGATTGTTTATAATTATTAAAATATGACGTTTTATTCAATATTTGAGCAATAAATAACAATTTTTTAACCGAAATTGTGAGTAAAAAGATTAATGGTTAAAAACTGAACACTGCATTTTAATGTAATTAATACATAAATCGATTCCATTAAATTCTTAGATAAAAGGTCTTTATAAGCTGTTGGTAAGTTCCTTATCTTAATGATTTTATATGACTTTATTTGTTTTTTAATTGAGGGGTATTACGCTACCTGTTGTGCTTCATTATCGGTGCTTGTGGATATAATAGTCATTTCGATGAAGTTGTTAATAAGATATCCACAGAATCAGTTGATAAAGTCCCAAACTTTAAATTGAAGTGTGGTTGATCATTTGGTTGATTAATTGTTATTCGATCTAAACGGCTGTTATATCTATTTATAGTGCTTTCTGATATAAGGATTGTAATAAAGAGAACTGCTCAAATAATTTGAGGTCAACAATGATAGACACTGATGGTTATAGGCCTAATGTCGGCATAATTATATGCAATGGTCACGGTCAGGTCATGTGGGCGAAACGCTATCGTCAACACTCGTGGCAATTTCCTCAAGGAGGAATAGATCAAGGTGAAAGTCCTGAAGAAGCCATGTATAGAGAGTTATATGAAGAAGTCGGTTTAAAACCCGATGATGTAAAAATTCTGGGTTCAACACGTTCATGGCTTCATTATAAATTACCAAACCGGATGATTAGGCACGATAGTAAACCCGTGTGTATTGGTCAAAAGCAGCGTTGGTTTTTATTAAAGTTGGTTAGCTCGGAAAGTGAAATTAATTTTATGCATACCAACCATCCTGAATTTGATGATTGGCGCTGGGTGAGTTATTGGTACCCAGTGAGACAAGTTATTTCATTCAAACGTGATGTTTATCGTCGTGCTATGAAAGAGTTAGTAAGTCATTGCATGCCCATGAATAAAAAAGATAACTTCCACCGCCATTAACTATTATTGCGCTAATGCGCTGCATAATATCTAGGATTCCAACGTGGATATCTCGTTGCAAATTTTTATGATTTGTTTGGCATTAGGTGCCGCTGTAGGCTTTTTTGCTGGCCTACTTGGTATCGGTGGTGGTCTGATAATTGTTCCTGTACTTATTTTATTACTGCCTTTAACTGGACTCCCTGTTGAATCAACCATGCCAATGGTGCTGGCAACCTCATTGGCTGCTATTTTGTTAACCGCTGTATCAACGTTAATAACTCACCATAAAAAAGGTAATATCCCCCATTCCTTTCTGCCACCGATGTTATTGGGTGTTGGTTTAGGAGGTTTAACCGGTGGCTTTTTTGCCGATATAATCCCTAGTAATACACTCAAAATATTATTTGCTGTTTTTGCCATGTTAATGGCTATACAGATGTGGTTTGGTGCAAAACAGTCTGATGGTTGTGCTAAAACTACGCCTTTGTATTCTTCATACACTTTATTTGCTGTTTGTTTGTTGATAGGTGTGATTGCTAGTTTATTAGGAATCGGTGGTGGTGTATTATTAGTGCCGTTTTTAACCGCCATTGTTAAGTTGGATATGCGCCGAGCCATTGGCGCTTCTGCTGCTGTTGGTTTTGTGGTGGCAGCAATGGGATCCATAGGTTATTTAGGGGCTGGGTTGAAATCACCTATTATGCTACCCGAGTGGAGTTTTGGTTATGTTTATTTGCCTGCGCTATTTGGTATTATTTGTGTTTCATTATTTACGGCTCCCTTAGGGGTAAGTGTTGCTCAACGATTACCCGTTAAAGTGTTAAAACGTTGTTTTTCAATTTTGTTGTTTATTGTAGCAGCAGAAATATTTATTGGTTAAGGATGCATTTGTGCAAGAGTTTATTCAATTTCCTCAAATAGACCCTATTATTTTTAGTATAGGTCCCATCGCATTGCGCTGGTATGGCTTAATGTATTTGCTTGGTTTTGCAGGTGCTATTTGGCTCGGTAACAAACAAGCTGATAAGCCTAATTCTGGCTGGACGAGAGAACAAGTCAGTGATTTATTATTTTATGGATTTCTTGGTGTTATTCTTGGTGGCCGTGTCGGTTATGTCTTATTTTATCATTTTGATTACTTCCTCAGTGATCCTATTTATTTATTCAAAGTGTGGGAAGGTGGTATGTCATTCCACGGTGGCTTACTTGGGGTTATTACCGCGCTGTTCTTTTTCGCCAGACGAGAGAACAAAAAATTACTTGAATTAGGTGATTTTGTTGCACCGTTAGTACCACTAGGTTTAGGTTTTGGACGCATTGGTAACTTTATTAACGGTGAATTATGGGGACGTGTTACCGATGTTCCTTGGGCTATGGTATTTCCTGGCGGCGGTCCATTGGCACGTCATCCATCGCAGCTTTACCAAGCAGCATTAGAGGGCTTTTGTTTATTCTTGGTGTTGTACGTTGTATCCCGTAAGCCTCGTCCTTTGGGCTTGTTAAGCGGTATTTTCTTATTTGGATATGGTGTATCACGTTTTATTATGGAATTCTTCAGAGCACCAGACAAACATTTAGAATCATTGGTGACAGATTACAGTCTAAGTATGGGACAAATGTTGACCATTCCCATGTTAATTGGCGGTGCTTGGTTAATATACCGAGCCTTAACCAGCCAGTCGAAGTTGAAGGACGCCTAGTTTATGAAAGCTTATTTAGATTTAATGCAGCACATTGTTGATAACGGCACTGACAAAAATGACAGAACAGGTACGGGTACACGTTCTGTCTTTGGTCATCAAATGCGGTTTGATTTATCAAAAGGTTTTCCATTAGTTACCACTAAAAAATGTCATTTACGCTCAATTGTTCATGAATTATTGTGGTTTCTAAATGGAGACACCAATACCAAGTATCTCGCTGAACATGGCGTAAAAATTTGGGATGAATGGGCTGATGAAAATGGTGACCTTGGACCCGTGTATGGTAAACAATGGCGTAGTTGGCCTGCATCTGACGGAATATTCATCGATCAAATTACTGATTTAGTTTCGCTATTAAAAAATGATCCAGATTCCCGTCGAATGATTGTTTGTGCTTGGAATGTCGGCGAGTTGAGTGAGATGGCATTATCGCCATGTCATTGTTTATTCCAGTTTTATGTCGCTGACGGTAAATTATCATGTCAACTATATCAGCGTAGTTGTGATGTATTCTTGGGTTTGCCGTTTAATATCGCCAGTTATGCGATGTTAACGCATATGCTTGCCCAGCAAGTCGGATTAGAAGTGGGTGATTTCATATGGAGCGGCGGTGATACGCATCTTTATAGTAATCATATGGAGCAAGTTGCATTGCAATTAGCTCGTGAACCACGTGACTTACCAACATTAACAATAAACCGTAAACCTGATTCAATTTTTGATTACAAATTTGAAGATTTCGATATCACGGGTTATGAGCCACACCCACATATTAAAGCACCTGTTGCCATATAGTTATAGGAATGAATAAAATGTCTACGCCAAAAACTGCACTAGATAAACCACGCTTACGTTGGGCTTGTCGCCGCGGAATGTTAGAACTTGATGTCTTGTTTTCTCCATTTGTAGAACAAACATGGGATACATTATCAGATCTCGAAAAAGGTACTTTTGAACGTCTGTTAGCCTGTGATGATCCTGATTTGTTTGCTTGGGCAATGGGACATCAAAAGAGTGATGATCCTGCGCTCCAAGCGATGATGACCTACATAGTTAACCGCGTAAAAGTTTAAGATTTGTTTATACCCGTGCCACTTGGGAATGCTGAATCGAGCATTTCTAAGTAACACGGGTATATAACGTACAACATATGACCTTCATTGCTGTGCGTTCTTTTAGTTCTACCCCCAATTTTTTATTTCCTTACTATACTTAGTTACCTTAATTAACTCACAAAGCTAATGTACTACTTCCCTGATTACGTCATTACTGTTGAGCCGTCTAATTATCACTATTATGTGTGGGTTACTTTAAGTGCCATTTTTAATATGGCAATTGGTTATTGTTTAATAGAACTTGATCTTCACCTGCCGATTGTGATCATTCTCATGAGCGCTAGTTACATATTCTCATTAGGCTTGGCAGTGCTGGCTAAAACGCATAGTTATTCATTAATTGTTAATGAACGTGGTGATTTAACGTATCAAGGAAGTGTTATTATGAACGGGGAAATTTTAGAGAATAGTTACTGTACTACGTGGTATCTATATTTGTGTTGTAATCGCAGCTTAGACCAAAAAAATATGCGTCTGTTGATATGGAGAGATGCCGTAACTGATAATAGTTATCGCCGTTTGTGCCGTATAATTAGGCTCAAACGGCAGATGATTTAATCGGGGTCGTGTGATGGTTTTAATATCGTTGGACCACTGATTTTATTCGCATTGGGGTAGTCGAGATTATAATGAAGGCCCACGCTTTCTTTACGTTCAATAGCACAATCTATAATGAGTTGAGCTACTTGAACTAAATTTCTAAGTTCTAATAGATTGTTAGATACTTTAAAATTACCGTAATATTCGTCTATCTCACCTTGCAGCAATTCGACGCGGCGTTTGGCCCGTGCTAAGCGCTTATTCGTGCGCACAATACCCACATAATCCCACATGAACAAACGTAATTCGTGCCAGTTATGTTGAATCACAACTTCTTCATCTGAGTCAGTTACTTTTGAATCATCCCACGCGGCTATTGGCGTAGTTTTGTAATCATTCATAAATAACGTCTTGATATTTTCAGCAGCATTTTTAGCAAAGACTAAGCATTCTAGGAGCGAATTACTGGCCATTCGATTTGCGCCATGCAGTCCCGTGTAAGCGACTTCCCCAATCGCATATAAGCCTTGAATATCAGTAGCGCCATGTTGATTTGTTTTGACACCACCACACGTATAATGAGCAGCGGGCACAACTGGCATAGCTTCTTTGGTTATATCAATACCCAATGATAAACAGTGCTGATAAATTGTGGGGAAGTGTGACGTGATAAACTCATCATTTTTATGGCTGATATCAAGGTATAAGCAATCAACACCCAATCGCTTCATTTCATAATCAATAGCGCGAGCGACCACATCACGCGGTGCTAGCTCACCTCGTTTATCAAAGTCATCCATAAAGCGTGACCCGTCAGGTCGTTTTAATAGCGCGCCTTCACCACGTAATGCTTCTGATAATAGAAAGTTATTAGATTGCGGGTGAAATAAACTTGTTGGATGAAATTGATTGAACTCAAGGTTGGCAACACTACAGCCAGCGCGCCAGGCAATGGCAATTCCATCACCACTGGCTACATCTGGGTTACTTGTGTATTGGTATACTTTACTGGCGCCGCCAGTCGCTAATGCAATTTGCTGCGCATGAATAGTTTCAACTTGCGCATTATCACGACTCCATACATAGGCGCCGACGACTTTCTTGACACCAGCACTGTTGTCTGTGACGAGATCTACTGCATTATAACGTTCTAATATAGTGATGTTGGGATGCTTTAATACTTTAGCTTGTAATGTCGTTTGGACTTCTTTTCCTGTAGCGTCCGCCGCATGCAAAATTCGGCGATGACTATGGCCACCTTCTTGCGTTAGGTGATAACGCTGTTCGCCCTGGCTTGAAAGTTCTTGGTCGAAATCAGCACCACAATCAATTAGCCATTCTAAAGAAGACTTTGCGTTTTTAGCGGTCATTTCAACCACCGTTTTATCACACAAATTTGCCCCTGCTATCAAGGTATCTGATACATGAGATTCAATGCTGTCTTTTTTATCAAAAACAGCAGCAATACCGCCTTGGGCATAAAAAGTTGAGCCGTCATTGAGTTGTGCTTTGCTTAAGATAAGAACCTTGGAAAATTGGGCCACTTGAAGGGCTAAGGTTAGGCCCGCGGCGCCGCTGCCAATTATTAAAGTATCACAGGAATGTTCAATAGCGTCAGTCATGATATTGTATGAAAAGTAGGAAGTTCGACAATAGTAGCTAACAAATGTTGATATACCTAGTAAAAAAGTGATTCAATAGCGTGTATATACGCTTAAAATAAAAAATTGTTACAATTAGTGAACTTTTACATAAGGTCTTAGTCTATTCATTGTACGTTTACTTCGAGCAATCAGTAAAAAGAAATATTACGTTGGAGATTATGCTTGAATGAGCGAACCAAAAACAGATCAGCAGTTAGTTGAGTTAGTACAACAAGGGAATAAAGCCGCTTTTGATTTATTAGTTATCAAATACCAACACAAGGTATTAAATCTAGTCAGTCGATTTGTTAAAAACCAAGGCGATGTGCCTGATGTTGCTCAGGAAGCTTTTATTAAGGCTTATCGAGCGCTCCCAAATTTTAGGGGCGATAGCGCATTCTATACATGGTTATACCGAATCGCTGTTAATACGGCTAAAAATTATTTAGTGGCTCAAAAACGCAGACCATCCAGTTCTGATATTGATATTGAAGACGGTGAATATTTTGATGGTGGGGATGAGCTTCGAGAAAGTGCATCACCTGAACGTTTGTTATTAACGAGTGAACTAAGAAATGTAGTAATAGCTACATTAGAGAAACTGCCAGAAGATTTACGTACTGCAATCACTTTACGTGAGTTGGATGGATTAAGTTATGAAGATATTGCTAATGTAATGGAATGTCCAGTTGGGACAGTTCGTTCGCGTATTTTTAGGGCTCGAGAAGCGTTAGATAAGCAAATCGATCCACTAATGCAACGATAGAAGGTAATTATAGTGTCAAATAATAAAGAAGCATTATCATCATTCATTGATGGACAAGAACTGTCAGCACAGCAATTAGATTTATTAATTGCTGAATCTGAATCAGATTTCGAACGATATCATTTAATTGGTGACACCATACGTGATGAACTTTCACCTGCATTTTCGTTAGATTTTGCAAGTAAGGTTAGTGCAGCTATAGCACTTGAACCGACAATTTTAGCACCAAAGAAAGTTGAAGTTACTCAGGAGCTTGTGGCTCCAAGGGGAAATGTTGTTTCATTGTTCGGACGTTTTGGCTCTTATGGTATTGCGGCATCCGTTGCTGCTGTTATGGTAGTAAGTGCAATACAATTACAGTCTAATCAAAGCATTGATCAAGGTATTCCAGTCTTGCAAACAATACCTACAGGTGGTTATGCGTCGCCAGTAAGTTTGCAGACCCCCGCAGTGAATAATGATGTTCAACAGCAAATGGCTCAAAAAGAGCGTCTTGAATTACAGCGCCGTATGAATGCGTATGTGAAAGATCATTTATTACAGCAGCGTCTAAAATCAAGTACATCAGCACCAAAATAGTAGGGGAAAGCATTGATCATTACTCGTAGTTTAGTTGGCGTTATCTCTTTGTTAGTGTCTAGCTTCGCCTTGGCAGAAAAAACGCCTACAGATTGGTTAAAGAATATGGATTTAGCGCATCAAACGTTAAATTTTACCTTACCAATGGTGCATTTAGAGCCTAAATCAGCGCAGACCTATTTGTTTGAACACGGGGTTAGTCAAGGCAAGCAAGTTGTTTATATTGCCGCGTTAAGTGGACCAGTTAGGCACAGTTACCGTGTTGATAATTTAGTCACTTATATGGAACCTGAAAGTCGACCATATACGATTAGCGCCGATAAAATCATTAGTCCCTCACCGGCTATTTTTGTAGGGAAAACTCAACATATTCTTGAAAATTATTCATTAACTATGATTGAGAAAGGCCGCATTGCTGGGCGTGTTACGCAGTTAATTAGACTGAAGGCCAAAGATAAACACCGTTTTAATTATATTTTATGGCTCGACTTGGAAACATCGTTGTTATTACGTTACGACTTGTTTGATCTCAATAATAACTTATTGGAACAAGTGCAAGCGGTTGGGTTGCAGGTGAGTGAATTACCGAGTGAAAATATTGTAAAACTTAGTGCCAAGCCCAATGACGAAACACAAATGATGGCCGCTGTACCACAACAAAACTGGACATTTAGCTGGCTTCCTAGTGGTTTTAAAATTCAAGCTAGTGATTCTCATCGCGTTGTTAACACGGCCGAAACTGTTGAATATTTAATGCTCACAGATGGATTGTCTCAAGTTTCTGTCTATGTTGCCAAAGCAGGCAACATTGAATTACCAGCGAAATTGTTTACTAACAACGGTATCGCTATGGCCAATCATAGGCAAGGGCAATTGGATATTACCGTTGTAGGGAGAATCCCTTATGATACGGCAATGAAAATTGCGCGTTCTATACAGCCTAAGTAATGTTAAAACAAAAAGCGATTGTTACTCAAACCTATGCCGATGGCGTTGACGTTGAATATGAAGTTAATTCAAGTTGCTCAAGCTGTGCTAGTGAAGATAGCTGTGGTGTAGGGACGGTGGCAAAGGCTTTCTCTGGAAAAACTCAACGGATTCGTTTGTATAGTTCGTTGGTCCTATCTAAAGGGCAAACGATAACAATCGGTACTCAAGAGTCTAATATATTAATAGCGGCTAGCATTACCTATTTATTACCATTAGTTGGTTTGATAAGTGGCAGCATATTTGGTCAGTCCCTTTTAGTTGGCTATTGGGGGCTCGAAAGTTATAGCGCCATTTTAATGGGAGTCACTGGTGGCTTCATTGCTCAGCGCGTTGGTCGTTATTGGCTAAAAAATAATATTGATTCACAGCCCAAAATTGTGATTGTTAGCGGCAATTTCACTTGATTCACTCCGACTCCATTCTTTAATACTCATTTGCATGTGACCATTTTCACTCTAACGGTGAATACATTTGGCGCATAGGGCGATTTTACGATAGAATTGCCCACAATTCTTGTGTCTGAATTTATAATCTGCGTAGCACTGAGCCGCTGATTATAAATTAACTAATTTTAAGTTGGCTATTCTTTCAATGAAGCATATACGTAATTTCTCAATCATTGCCCATATTGACCACGGCAAATCTACTCTTTCCGATCGTTTAATTCAATTTTGTGGTGGCTTAGAAGACCGTGAAATGGCGGCTCAAGTTCTTGATTCAATGGATATTGAACGTGAACGTGGGATCACGATTAAATCTCAAAGTGTAACGCTTGATTATAAAGCCAAAGATGGTGAAGTTTACCAGCTGAACTTTATCGATACACCAGGACATGTTGATTTCACTTATGAAGTATCTCGTTCACTTGCCGCTTGTGAAGGTGCATTATTAGTTGTTGATGCTGCGCAGGGAGTTGAGGCTCAAACCTTAGCCAATTGTTATACTGCCCTTGAAATGGATTTAGAAGTTGTTCCTGTCCTCAATAAAATTGATTTACCGTCAGCGGATCCCGATTCAGCGGCTGAAGAAATTGAAGACCTTGTGGGTATCGATGCTATGGAAGCCGTGCGTTGTAGTGCCAAAACTGGTTTAGGCATTGAAGATGTGCTTGAAGAAATTGTTGCTAAGGTACCTGCTCCACAAGGGTGTACAGATGTTAGCACACCGCTACAAGCATTAATCATCGATTCTTGGTTTGATAACTACCAAGGTGTTGTTAGTTTAGTGCGTATTATGCAGGGACAAGTTAAAGTCGGCGACAAAATGAAAGTTATGTCTACGGGTGATATTCATAATATTGATAAGGTAGGTGTCTTTACACCTAAACAAACAGAAACTGGTGTTTTAAAAGCCGGTGAAGTTGGGTATATCATTGCAGGTATTAAGGAGATTCACGGCGCGCCAGTAGGCGATACGTTAACACTTTCGCGTAATAGTGCTGAAGAAGTATTACCCGGTTTTAGTAAGTCGACACCTCAAGTATATGCAGGCTTGTTCCCAATCAGTTCTGATGACTACGAAAATTTCCGTGACGCCTTAAATAAACTAAGCCTTAACGATGCATCTCTGCAATTTGAACCTGAAACGTCTAGTGCATTAGGTTTTGGTTTCCGTATCGGTTTCTTAGGCATGTTGCACATGGAAATTATTCAAGAACGTTTGGAGCGTGAATACAATCTTGATTTAATTACTACAGCACCTACTGTAAATTACGAAGTGGTAACTACCTCTGGCGAGACCGTTAATGTTGATAATCCGTCAGATCTACCACCCGTTCAAAATATTGCCGAAATTCGTGAACCTATGGTTGAAGCAAATATTCTTGTACCACAAGAATATTTGGGGGCAGTCATCACGTTATGTATTCAAAAACGTGGTGTTCAAACCAATTTGGTTTATCACGGTAAGCAAGTTGCAGTAACTTACGAACTTCCTATGGCTGAGGTGGTATTAGATTTCTTTGATCGCTTAAAATCAACATCACGTGGTTATGCATCACTTGATTACAATTTTAAACGTTTCCAAGAGTCAGACATGGTTCGTGTTGATATGTTGGTTAATGGTGAACGTGTAGATGCACTTGCTATGATCACTCACCGTGACGGCGCACAGCGTCGTGGCCGTGCAGTAGTTGAAAAAATGAAAGAGCTTATTCCCCGTCAAATGTTTGATATTGCCGTGCAATCAGCCATTGGCGGCCAAATCATCGCTCGAACTAACATCAAAGCGTTAAGAAAAGATGTAACCGCTAAATGTTATGGCGGTGATGTAAGTCGTAAAAAGAAACTACTGCAGAAACAAAAAGCCGGTAAAAAACGCATGAAGTCTGTAGGTAATGTTGAATTACCACAAGAAGCATTCTTAGCCGTCTTAAAAGTTGGAGAATAATTAATGGCGACTTACTTTGAACTGATTTTAG
>Ga0209396_1000820_pt1 | contig 35764 bp, 27 predicted proteins | sample GOMGulsemesocosm_6_FD_184638 | JGI IMG/M metagenome (GOLD analysis project Ga0209396, IMG submission 184638) | Methane-oxidizing microbial communities from mesocosms in the Gulf of Mexico - GOM8C Gulf of Mexico (SPAdes) (version 2) | ecosystem: Environmental > Aquatic > Marine > Cold seeps...
CAGTAAACGCACCAGAGTTTTTTATGTAACAGTTTTGAGCACCTAAGCTTACATTATTATCTTTTAATAATTCATAAAAAACACTAATGAAAGGCATTGAAGGAAACACAACCACTTCTGCATCAGCATTAAAATCGCCTTGTGCGTTGGCTATATTTTGAATTAATTCTTTAGATTCATTATAATCTAAATTCATTTTCCAATTTCCAGCTATAATTTTTTTATTTTGCATTTTATTTTAAATATTGAGTTTGTATGTATTCAAATGAAGGAATACTTTTACTTGGCCATTTATCAACTATTGTTGCGTTTTGAAGTAAAACTAGCCCAGGGTTTGATCTTATAATAATTTTAATTTCCGTTCCATCCATTGATAAGAAAGGCGCGTTAAATTCAAATTCAGTTCTAAATTTATCCACTTGATTCTGCATAGCAGGACTTAATATATAGAATGGAATATCATTTTTAATGGCGTCCGCATAAACCACTTTCAAATTTTCGATAGATGCCTTATTTATAGTCTCAATGTCACGAATAGTTACTAGCATCACATTATCTAAACTTAATATATATGCAGTTACATCCATTTGATAAGGCGTTGTTGGATCCATTAAACCACTAAATGATTTTTCTTTAGAATAATAAATAGTATCGAAATCAACTATCGTAGTATCAAAATAGTAAGTAGAAAATTCATAATCAGAAATGGTATCAACAGTTCCTAAACTAGATTTTCTTACAATTTTTGTTTCATAATAGGATTCAAAATCCCACATAGCAATTGAATCTAGAATTCTATTTTCAAGCTCTGTCGTAGTAAACTGTGTATATTCACCCGTTAATAGAAAATCTGAAATTGGAGCATCTACTCCTGCTTTTATAACCGTTTTAACTCTATCAACATACTCCCATTTCGTTTTATCACCATAAATTTCAAACTCTGATTGATCAAAGTTTTTTTCTTCACCTGACTGTATGTTTTTATAAACGAAAGAAAATGTAGAAATTTCAGCTTCTCCTTTATTCATTTCCGTTTTTATATTATTTCCAATCGCATATGCACGATAATCTTTAATTGGTAAATACATGATAGTAAACAAACTAAACAGTACTGAAACTACAGTAACATAAACTGCCATTTTCCAAGCTTTATCAGCTTTTCCAACATTCATATTCCCGAATATAAAAGCCCCTAAAACTGCTAATAAGTAAAAGAAAATTGGAAAATACCAACCAAATACCCACGAGAAGAAAATAACAACAAGTAGAGCCGCCGGTACCATCACCCAATTTTGCAGTGTAGTATTCATTGTTATTTTCCATTGATTCATAAAAATCACCAAAACAAAATACATTAATACAATATCTTTCCAAAACGTTTCATAAGGTGTTAACGACCTTCCTACAGACCCTCTCAAGGCATCTCCAAAACAACCACAGTCAGTCACACAATCACGTTCTGCCAACTGACCCATTTCACTTAACAAAGCATTCGTATCCACGCAACTATAAGTATAATACGTTAACACTGTAAAACTTATCATCATTAGCAATAATAGCCATGAAGCCAATTTTATTCTTCCACCAACAATAACAGCAACTCCCAAAACTATTTCAGCAACACAAACTACAACTGACATTTCTAATTCAAAGCCATGAAAAATTTCAAAAAATGGAAAATCATAGGTCAATCCCATGGGTGAAAAGTATTCTTCCAACTTAAAAGCAAATCCCCAAGGGTCATTTGCCTTTACTAAACCAGAAACAATAAATAACCCTCCAACAAAAGCTCTGGCTACAAAAGAAAATAAATGCATTCCCTTCAACATAAACAAACCTAAAAGTCCTAAACCAAAAGTTACAAAACCAACTAATTTAAAGGTTGTTGCACTTTCTCCAGAACTAACATGAAATCCTTTAGCAATAAAAAAAACGCCAATTACATTCAATATAATTGACATTATATTAAGCAGTAATGATCTTCCTCCTAAGTTTACTCGATTCTCTCTTAATCTCATATATAATTGATTTTAATACACTTTGTAAGTTAAATAGTTTATTTTAATTGGTAGTACACCTTAACAGATTCCTAACATTTTATTCTTCTCCAATAAGAATTAAAGCAAACACAGCATAGTTTAACATGTCTAGGTAATTGGCATCAATTCCTTCAGAAATTAGTGTTTTACCCTTATTATCTTCAATTTGTTTTGTTCTTAAAATTTTCATCATGATCATATCTGTCAAAGAAGACACTCTCATATCCCTCCAAGCCTCACCATAATCATGATTTTTCTTTTGCATTAATTCAAAAGCAATCTCCACTTTTTCATCATAATTTAGAATAGCTTGTTCTGCAGTCATCTCTACACCACTATCGTACCCTAGCTCCAACTGAACTAACCCCATTGTACAATAGTTAACGATTGCAACAAACTCATCCTCAATAGCTTCTCCAACCCTATTCTCACCAGTTTCTTGAATCGTTCTGATTCTATTCGCTTTAATAAAAATCTGATCGGTTAACGAACTCGTTCTTAAAATACGCCATGCAGTACCGTAATCATGCGCTTTTTTCACAAAAATTGTACGACAGTTTTCAATAACTTGTCTATATTGGTCGTTTGTTTGATGCATTTGATGTTAATCTAAAATATTTAATCGTGAAAGATACTGTTTTTAGCTCAGAAATTACCCTAAATTGCCAAGGGATTTTACATGAATTCTCTAACCCTTTGATTATGGGTATTATTAACACAACTCCTGATAGTTTTTTTGAGGATAGTCGAAAAAACTCAACAACTGAAATTATCGCTCAAGTTTCGGACTTCATTCAAGCCGGAGCTTCAATTATTGACATAGGTGGATATTCTTCACGACCAGGAGCAAAAGACATATCTGAAATAGAAGAAACCCAGCGTGTTTTGCCTGCAATTGAGGCCATTAGAACTAAATTCCCTAATTCACTGATATCAATAGACACTTTTAGAGCGTCAGTTGCTGAACAAGCAATACATAAAGGTGCTAATATAATCAATGATATTTCTGGCGGTCAAGCGAACCCTAACATCTTTAATATTTCAGCAAAACATTGCGCTCCATATATTATGATGCATATGAAAGGTACGCCTCAAAACATGCAAAAAAACACAAGTTACAAACACCTAATTAAAGACTTAATTTTATTCTTTTCGAACCAAATAAGATTAGCTAAAAAACAGGGTGTAAAAGACATAATAATTGACCCTGGCCTAGGTTTTAGCAAAACATTGGATCAAAATTATGAAATCATTGCCAAATTAGAGTTATTCAAAGCTTTAGAACAGCCCATTCTAATTGGTGCATCACGCAAATCAATGCTTTATAACTTATTAAACATTAGCGCTCCTGAAAGCCTAAATGCCACTTCTATTATAAATACAATTTCATTAATGAATGGCGCTAATATCTTAAGAGTTCATGATGTAAAAGAAGCCATAGAGGCTCAACTTATAACATCCAAAATAAAAGTATCAACATAAGATAACTTATAAAAATTTTAATTGTGTTCTGAATACACAAACACCTTAATCCTCAGCTTTACAGGATTTTTATTAGCATTTGAATATAACTTCACAACCCTATCTTGATAACCATACTTACCCTTAGTGTCAAACGTTATTATTATCTCACTTGATTGTCCAGGTAAAATAGGTGCTTTAGAATAAATAGCTTTAGTACAAGAACAAGCCACTTGATAATCAGAAATTATTAGCGGTTCATTACCAGTATTGGTAAACTTAAATACATGAGACAATTGTTCACCTTCTTTTGCATCAGCAAACATAAACAGAGGTTTACCTACAAAAGAAAATACCGCTCCATCCTTAGTAGGAGAAGCGGTACCAATTGCTATTATGATCGCAAAAACAAATAGCTTCATTAATTTTAGTTATTTGTTGGAGCTCCAGTATTAACTGGTGCAGAACCAGTTGGTTTTGCGTTAATTTTCCCTTTAATTCTAACTACTTTTCTTGGCTCGTTTACAGCATTTGAAGTAATAGTTACAGACTTATTAATTGGTCCAACTCTCTTCGTGTCATATCTAACAGTAATAGTTGCTGACGCACCAGGAGCAATAGGTTCTTTAGGACAAGTTGGAACAGTACAACCACATGACCCTTTACATAAAGAAATTACCAATGGCTCATTCCCTGTATTTGTAACTGTAAAAATACACTCTCCGTTAGCACCTTGCTCAATTGTTCCATAATCATGAACTATTTTATCAATAGTAATCTGAGGACCAGTTGTAATATCAGCTGCTACTTCAGTTTGAGCAGTAGAGCTAAAGTTAAATCCTAATATTGCAACAAATGCAAATGTCAATGATAGTAATGCTTTTTTCATAATTCAAATTTTAGTTTAGTTTTTTAGTATGACACAAATGTACACACAAAGTTGATTTGTTAAAAAACTTTAACAAATCGTTAACAAATTCATTCTCCTCTCCACGACTAAAACTATTAGAACTTTAATAAACCTATTAAATGTGATAGAAAATAAAGTCTATAATTAGCTTTATAATAGTGACTACAAAAAAACATAATTTAGTAATGTTATTTTACAGTTTTGTCTTACCTTTATACTAGATTGACGATTTTACAACAATTATATCAATTTTATAAATAGTTATTATCTAATTTCGTAATAGATTTAAAATTATCACACAACAGAATAAGCAAAGTAATGGAGCAAGATTTAAACAAATCGCTGAAAAAACATTTTGGATTTGACAAATTCAAAGGAGAACAAGACAAGATCATAAAAAACGTTTTGGAGGGAAATAATACTTTTGTTATTATGCCAACTGGTGGAGGTAAATCCATGTGTTATCAATTACCAGCTTTAATGCTAGAGGGTACTGCTATAATAATTTCACCACTAATTGCTTTGATGAAGAATCAAGTAGACGCTATTCGTCAAGTTAGTGAACATGATGATGTGGCGCACTTTTTAAATTCGTCTTTAAACAAAACCGACATTAAAAATGTAAAGGCTGCAGTTTCTGCAGGAAGAACTAAATTACTATACGTTGCTCCTGAATCTTTAACAAAACCTGAAAACATAGAATTTTTAAAAACAATTAAGATTTCATTCTTTGCTATTGATGAAGCACACTGTATTTCTGAATGGGGGCATGATTTCAGACCAGAATATAGACGTTTAAGAGAGATTTTTGAAGCTATTACTGTTGCTCCAATTATAGCATTAACAGCTACTGCTACTGATAAAGTTCAATATGATATTCAAAAGAATTTGAATATGTTGGATGCTAAAATTTTTAAAGATTCATTTAACAGAGATAACCTTTACTATGAAGTGTTACCAAAATTAGAGGTTGAAAAACAAATTATAAAATTTATAAAAGGTAAAGCAGGTAAGTCTGGTATTATCTATTGTTTAAGTAGAAAGAAGGTAGAGGAAATTGCAGAAGTATTACAAGTAAACGGTATAAATGCACTACCCTATCACGCAGGACTGGATGCTAATACGAGAGCTAAACATCAAGACATGTTCTTAATGGAAGACGTTGACGTTATAGTAGCTACTATTGCTTTTGGAATGGGAATAGACAAACCAGATGTTAGATTTGTAATACATCATGACATTCCTAAAAGTTTAGAATCATACTATCAAGAAACTGGTAGAGCTGGTAGAGATGGTGGAGATGGACATTGTTTAACATTTTACAGTTATAAAGACATTGAAAAGTTAGAGAAATTTTTACATGGCAAACCAATTGCTGAACAAGAAATAGGAAAACAATTATTACACGAAACAGTTTCATTCGCTGAAACATCTGTTTGTAGAAGAAAATACATATTACATTATTTCGGGGAAGAATTTGACGAAAAAAAATGTGATAACCACTGTGACAACTGTAAAAATCCAAGAGAAAAATTTGAAGGACAAGACAAAGTTCAATTGTTCCTGAAATCTGTTGAAAAATTAAAGCAAGTCCAAAAAGCAAGATACGTTTGTAATTTCTTATCTGGAATAAAAGCATCTGATATAGTTGCTTATAAACATGATAAGCTAGAATTGTTTGGACAAGGTAAAGAAGAAGATATTACCTTTTGGAATGCTGTATCAAGACAAATTTTAGTGTCAGGATTAATGACAAAGGAAATTGAAAGTTATGGTAACCTTAAACTAACAGATAAAGGAAGAGAGTTTATCAAAAAACCATACTCTTTTACTTTACTGAAAGAGCATGATTATTCTGCTGGTGGTGCTGATGATATCATTATGAATCAAAAAACTGGAGGAAACGCAGCTGCTGATAACGTTATTTACAAAATGCTTTTAGATTTACGTAAAAAGATATCTAAACAAAAAAATGTACCTCCATTTGTTGTCTTCCAAGAGCCTTCATTATTGGACATGTCAATGCAATACCCTATTACAATTGAAGAGTTAACAAACATTCAAGGGGTTGGACACGGTAAAGCATCTCGCTATGGAAGACCATTTATTGAATTAATTTCTCAATATGTTGAAGATAATAACATTCAACGTGCGCAAGACTTTGTTGTTAAATCATTAGTAAACAAATCAGGTTTAAAAGTTCACATTATTAAAAATGTAGATATTAAAATGCCATTGGACGCCATTGCTGATTCTCAACAAAAAGAAATTGAAGAGATAATTGATGAAATTGAAGCGATTGTATCATCAGGAACTAAAATAGACATCAATTACTATATTGATGACGTATTAGATGAAGACGAACAAGAAGAAATATATGAGTACTTTAGAGAAGCGGAAACAGATGATTTAGCAGAAGCTCACAATGAGTTTGATGGTGATTATGATGAAGAACAACTAAAGTTAATGAGAATTAAATTCATGAGTGAAATGGCTAACTAAATCTAACACCATCACTACATATTAAAAAAACCTCTATATATTTAAAAATATATAGAGGTTTTTCTTTAGAAGCACATCACATAATCAATGACTAGCTTCTCAATCGTATCTTAAAATTCATAAACGCCAATATCTGGATTACTTCTAGCCATTCCGTCAATAGATTGTAGTGTGAAGTTAGTTAAACTACCAGCATCAATTAAAGGAGATTCTGTTTGCACTTTAAAGTCTCTTAACCCTGTATCTACAAATAATGGATTTTGATTCCAGATACTGTTAATAATATATGTATAATTTAACTCATCCTCCGATTTATACAAGCAGTTTTCAAAAGTAACATCAAACACACTAGAACTATTCCCAAGACTATCAATTACCAATTCATTTAATGCATTACCATACATAACAGAGTTATACATTTTTAATTTTAAATCTCTCTCATAAATTAGATTATCCACTTTATAATACGTTTTAATTCCAAAGCCTGGACCAGATCTAGTTCCATTCCAATAATTTACAAAATTACAATTGGTAAACGTAATGTCCCCTCCAACAAAACTATAAGCAGAGATTATACCTGCATCACCAAATAATGAATTTTCAACAGTTACTATTGGCCCAGCTACCATATATAAATTATAGAAGTCGTTATTAGTTATTATCGTATTTTTTAAATCTAAAGTAGAACTAGCTGAAGTTGTATCCACCTGTAAACCAATCCCACCATTTTTTATAATCGCATAATTAATTTCACAGTTTTTAGCTTGACTTAAATGAACGCCAAACCATTGCCCAGAAACATCATCATAAAAACTTTCCAACCTGTCCCCTTCAAATATCACTTCATTATCTAATTCTCCATTAACAATTAAGGTGCTTTTATAAACAAACAACCTTGAACCTTTATGACCATATATATGAGTACCCGCTGGAATAGTTAGCGTTTGGTCTGTCACTTCACCAGCTGAAGTCTCAGGATAACCAACAGCAACCAATCCATAAAGTACATGTGGTTTATCATTTAACCACGGCTCAGCATCACTTACTAACTCATTCACATGGAAATAGGCATCTTGCCCCCACACATCTAAATTCACGTATTGATTTTTCCCATTGGTCTTAAATCGTATAGAATCAGAAATAACCAATGGATTTGTTACATTATTAACTGCTAATGTCACTTCTACAAATGCAAACAAAGAATCACCTCCTGCTAATTCCACATCCTTAAATACAGTTCCTGAAGTTCCGTCAATATTGATTCTGAATGGAGAATTAGCCCCGCCCATCAATTCCATTTCTTCAATATTAATAACTGCGTTATCTGTATTATATAGCTTAAAACGTTTTGTTGTTGACCCAATTGTTGTGAAAACAGTATCAAACAATACACTATCCGTTGAAAAAGACAAATTATTCTTAGAGTAACTAAACGGTTTTTTACAAGAATGTGATAGTACTGTAAGTACTGTAAAAATTAGTATATAGATTAAATTCTTCATATCTTTGTATCTGCAAATATATATACGAAAAATAAGAAAGTTTATTTTATTTTTAAAAAATATTGTTGTTTTAAATAAAATAACTAAATTTGCAATCCGAAAACGGATTATTACGAAATTAAAATATATTATAAAATGAAGAACGGAATTCACCCAGAAGATTACAGATTAGTTGTATTCAAAGACATGACAAACGAATATGCATTTTTATGTAACTCAAGTGCAGCATCAAAAGAAACTATTTCTTGGGAAGATGGAAACGAATATCCTTTAGTAAAATTAGATATCTCTCATAAATCTCACCCATTCTTTACTGGTAAAGTACAATTCGTTGATACTGCAGGTAGAATTGACAAATTTAAGTCTAGATACGGTAAGACAATGAAGAAAAAATAATTTTCTTTAATTACAATATTTGAAGCCTTACTATTTTTAGTAAGGCTTTTTTTGGTTTTATCTTTTATTTAAACTTTAACTAAAATTATTAAAAAAACGGAGTACAACTGCCTACAAAATATTTATATTTGAATTATGATAATACAATTAACAGACAACAACCTTCACTTGAATTTTAGACCACTTACTTTAACAAGACCAATTTGTGAATTACGCTTTGGAATTACTACAATAAAAGAGACTTGGCTAAACTTTTTCACAAACGAATCAAAATCTGTTACAACTCATTATGAAACCGAAAAGTATCTAAGTCATAAGTACGCCTCAACTCAAAATTTTGATTTTAAAATAGCAGGAAATGTTAAACCAAATCAGAACATAATAAATCATATCTTATCATTAAAAAATAATGAATCTTTATATTGTAATGGAAAATGGATAGCCACCAAAGGACATAGAGAAGACTCTAGACTAGACATAGTTGATGACAGCCTACTTTACCTGACTCAAATTTGGGACTTATTTCAATTAAATGACAAAGCATTACAACTTGACTTTGATCTTTTAACAAAAGGTAAACAGTCTCAAAAAATTAGTGATACCAATCGCGTTTTAAACCCAAACAATATATTTATTGAAGTAGGTGCTAAAGTAGAATTCGCTATCCTTAATGCATCAACTGGTCCAATTTACATTGGAAAAGAGGCTGAAGTAATGGAAGGTGCAATCATTAGAGGAGGCTTTGCCCTACTCGACCATGCCACTGTTAAAATGGGAGCTAAAATTTACGGTGCGACTACCATAGGACCACACTGTAAGGTTGGAGGTGAAATTTCTAACTGTATCCTACAAGCGTATTCAAACAAAGGTCATGACGGATTTATTGGAAACTCTATAATTGGAGAGTGGTGCAATTTAGGTGCAGACACAAACTCATCAAACCTAAAGAACAACTACGGTAAACTTAAAATCTATTCATATAGAACTAATAAGTTAGAGCAAACTAATAATTTATTTTGTGGAGTTTTAATGGGAGACCATTCTAAAACGGGGATAAACACCATGCTTAACACCGCTACAACTATTGGTGTCAATGCAAATGTATTTGGCGCACAATTTCCTCCAAAATTTATTTCATCTTATAATTGGGGAGGTTTTGAAGACAGTCCTAAATTTAAATTAGAAAAATCTTTTGAAGTTTCTCAAAACATGATGAAAAGACGCCATTTAGACTTATCTGAAGTTGATAAAACGATATTGAAACACATTGCTGATAATAATTTATAATGGCATAGCAATTGCAACCTTAGGTAAACAACTAAAATTGATGCATTTTTCTAATATAAAAGAGAAGAATCAAATCGATTTATGACAAAAATGACAAACTGACTTACTAAAACTGTACTTATGTCTGAATTTATGAACAACGATATTTTTGACCTTTCAAATATAATAGACCAAGAACCTGAATTTATTCCTTTAATCTCTGAAGAGGAGGAGGAAAAAATGAACCAAGAAGAGATTCCTGAAGAATTACCCATATTAACGTTAAGGAACAATGCCTTATTTCCAGGTGTAGTCATTCCAATTACTGTAGGTAGAGATAAATCTATCAAACTAATTGAAGATGCTTATGCCAAAGATAAAACCATTGGTGTCGTTTCTCAAATAAAAGCCGAAATTGAAGAACCTACAATTGAAGACCTTCATAAAGTAGGAACTGTTGCCCATATTATTAAAAAACTAAAAATGCCTGATGGTTCCACAACCATTATTATACAAGGTAAAAGACGCTTTGAAATTGAATCATTTATTCAAGAGAAGCCTTATTTTAGAGCTTTAGTTAAAGGCTTAACGGAAACTAAATTGGACATGACTGTGGTTAAAAACATGGCCTTGTTGGATTCAATGAAAGAAATGGCTCTGAAAATTATTAAAGAGTCTCCAACGATTCCTTCAGAAGCTAGTTTTGCTATTAAAAACATTGAAAGCCCGACCTTTTTAGTCAACTTTATTGCCTCTAATTTAAGTGGTGATGTGGAAAAGAAGCAAACTCTTTTACAAACCAACGATATCCAACAAAGGATAGAACAAATTTTAGCTCACCTATCTTACGAAATTAAGATGCTGAGTATGAAAAATGAAATTCAGTCCAAAGTAAAAGTAGATTTAGATCAGCAGCAAAGAGAGTATTTTTTAAATCAACAAATTAAAACCATTCAAGAAGAGCTAGGTGATAATCCTGGAGCAAATGAAGTACTTGAATTTGAAAAAAGAGCGACAAAGAAAAAATGGTCTAAAAAAATTGCTGCAGCTTATACAAAAGAACTTAAAAAGTTTAAACGTATGAATCCTCAAAGTGCTGAGTATTCTGTACAATTAAACTACATTGATTTAATATTAGATTTACCTTGGAAAAAATTAACAAAAGATAAGTTTGACTTAAAGAAAGCGCAAGAAATTTTAGACCGTGATCATTTTGGTTTAGATAAAGTGAAAGAAAGAATTATCGAGTATTTAGCTGTCTTAAAATTAAAAGGAAACATGAAGTCTCCTATTTTATGCTTATATGGACCTCCTGGTGTTGGAAAAACATCCTTAGGAAAATCTATAGCTGAAGCTTTAGGAAGAAAGTACGTTAGAATGTCATTAGGTGGCGTGAGAGATGAAGCTGAAATTAGAGGACACAGAAGAACTTATATTGGCGCTATGCCCGGTAGAGTACTTCAAAACTTAAAAAAAGCAGGCTCTTCAAACCCAGTATTTGTTTTAGATGAAATTGATAAAATTGCCAGAGACAATCATGGTGATCCTTCATCTGCTTTATTAGAAGTACTTGACCCAGAACAGAACAGTGCCTTTAATGATAATTTTGTTGAATTAGATTATGATTTATCAAAAGTCTTATTTGTGGCTACTGCAAATGACTTAGGGTCAATTCAGGGTCCATTAAGAGATAGAATGGAACTAATTGAAGTGAATGGCTATACGGTTGAAGAAAAAATTGAAATTGCTAAAAGACACTTAATTCCAAAGCAATTAAAAGAAAACGGAATAACTACAAAAGACATTTCCTTTGATGATGCTGTTTTAGAAAAAGTGGTAGAAGATTATACTGCCGAATCTGGTGTTAGAGGTTTAGAACGCAAAATTTCAAAATTAATTCGTAGTAGAGCTAAGGATATTGCAATGGAATTGAAACATTCTAAAAAAATTGAAATTAAGCACTTAAAATCAATTTTAGGCCCTTCACATTCTAAAGATAAATACATTGGTAATGAATTTGCTGGTGTAGTTACAGGATTAGCTTGGACACAAGTTGGTGGAGATATTTTATTTATTGAAACAAGTTTAACGCAAGGAAAAGGTAAATTAACGTTAACTGGTAACTTGGGTGACGTCATGAAAGAGTCTGCTATTTTAGCACACCAATACTTAAAAGCCAATTCACATTTAATTGGTTTAAAATATGATGTGTTTGACAAATGGGATGTTCATGTACACGTTCCTGAAGGGGCAACACCTAAAGATGGACCATCTGCTGGTATTACAATGATTACAGCAATAGCTTCTGCATTTACGCAACGTAAGGTAAAAAAGAGCCTAGCAATGACAGGAGAAATCACTTTACGTGGTGCTGTTTTACCCGTTGGAGGGATAAAAGAAAAAATGTTAGCTGCTAAAAGAGCAAATATTAAGGAAATTATCTTGTCTGAAAAAAATAAAAAAGATATTGAAGATATTAAACCAAAATACTTGAAAGGTCTAAAATTCAACTTTGTATCTACAATGGATGAAGTTTTAAAATTGGCTTTGACAAAAGAATCGGTAAAATCTCCAAAAAAAATTGCATAAATAGATTTGTTTAGAAAATAAAAGCATTATATTTGCACTCGCAAAACAATTCTTTTGTTTTCAAAAACACTTTGGCGAGGTAGCTCAGTTGGTTAGAGCGCCGGATTCATAACCCGGAGGTCTCGGGTTCAAATCCCGATTTCGCTACTAAAAAATTCAAGTTTAACGACTTGAATTTTTTTTTGGTTTAAACTTTTTAAAATTCCATTTTCAACATTTGAGCCCTCTGGGTTATGAAAAGATATATTTCTCTGTGTTTATAAGCTTTTCAATGGGGTGAAATTACTTTTCTAAACTTAAAGATTAATCAAAATAAATTATTCTTTATCTACCAATACTTAAATAAAACGAACTGATTGAATTCTGTTATTTAACTATACTCGCAATGAACTTTTAAAAATCACGTATATTTAATACTTCAATTACTGAAACACACTTGATTTTAACTCCTTATCAGTATGTGAAATATTCTCCAATTACATACTACTTTTTTGACCTTACCAATAATATCTTCTCCTCAGTTTTTTAAAACTAAAATATGTGTAGACATTTATTTTTTTATTCAAAAAAAACTTCACTAAATTATTAATCATTACATTTACAAACAATAAAACACTTATGAAAAGACATATATTAGCATTGACACTATTTTTTTATTGCCAATCTATTTTTGCCCAACTAAATGGTAATTATTCTATTGGAAATATAACTTCTGATTATTTAACAATAGATAATGCCATTGATGATTTAATAGCTTTAGGAGTTAATGGACAAGTGGCATTTAATATTGAACCTGGGAACTACACAGTACATAGAGTTATACCGTCAATAACAGGATCCTCAGCAATAAATACAATTACTTTTCAGTCAACCCTACTCGATAGCAACTCTGTCGTATTGAGCTATTATGCACCGTCAAGTTCAAATAATTATTTATTAAAGTTAAATGGGTGCACTTACTTTACTTTTCAACACTTAACATTCAACTCACTCGCCAACAATTCAAATAAATCGATATTTGTATTGAACTATGTTACAAATAATATTACATTCAGCCATAATTGTTTTACTTCTAGTAATTACAGTTCTGCAGAGCCATTAATTAAAGGAAATGGTCCTGGTGTAGACGATATAATAATAATTTCAAATAAATTTGAAGGTGGAGGTACACAAATTTCTTTTGATGGTTGTTGTAACTCAAATTATAGTGAAAATATACTTATTTCTAATAATAATTTTGTTGGCAATGCTAAATACAGTATTGAATGCGAAAAAGTACAACACTTAACTTCTAAAAACAACATACATGAAGGAAATAGGACGAATTGTTTAAATTTGAATTCATGTCTTAATTTTAATATCGAAAACAATTACTATAACATAACAACTAGTTCTAATAGTGGAACGGCTATTTTCATTCAAGGTGGTGGAGGCACATTTCTTGATACTTCAATTATTATTAATAATTTCGTTGCAACAAATGAAGCTGGCGGACTTTCCGTTTCAAATTGTCATTTTTTAAATATTTATCATAATAGTTTTAATCGAGTAGGAAGTGAAAAAGGACTATTCCAAGTTTCTTCAGCATGTAATGACTTAAGAGTCTATAATAATGTTTTTCATAATGAATTAGGAAAAATAGTCTATAATTATGACCTTTTTCCAACCACAGTAGATTTTGATTATAATGTATATCATACCACTGGAAGCACTATTTTTAGTTATCCTTTTAATACGCCAACTACCTTTCAAGGATGGAAAGATATTACTGGGCTTGATGAACATAGCTTATGGGGAACAAATTTATTTATTAGCAATACTGATTTACATTCTAATAATTCAGTATTAATTAGTGGTAATGGTTACCCATTAAATTCTATTCCGTATGATTTTGACGGAGACCTGCGTAGTTCAATTTCACCAGATATTGGTGCAGACGAATTTATAATAGATTCATTATACTACTATGACATAGAATTATTATCAACTATTAAACCCGATACAAACTCTTGTTTCAATTCTGATTCAATTATAATAAAAGTAGTTTCTCATTCTATTTTTCCTTTAGACTCAATTACAATAAAATGGACATTGTTTGACAATTTAATGGACTCTGCTCAATATATCGTAAATATACCAGCCTATGATACAGTTACAATTGCTTTAGCCAAGTTTGACTTTAATCCTGAAACTTTTTATGATTTTGAATTTGAAATTGGATACCCTAATGGTTTTATTGATAATTATAATAATAATAACCACTTACGGGTCACCTATTACCATGTTGAAGAAGTAAAAATATTTAATCGAATAATTTCAGATTGTAACGATTCAACATTACTATTTCTTAAAAACTTTCCTAGAGAATCCATTTTATGGTCTAATGGCTCAACGGAACCTTCAATAACCATAAATTCACCCGGTTCATATTCCGTAGAAGTAATTGATGATAAAGGTTGTATTTTAACTAACACTATAATAATTGATTAATGAAAAATTGGTTTAGCATAGTACTTATATTTATAATTCCAAATTTTGGAATTTCACAACATTTGAATACTACATTTTTTGAAGGTAATTCAATTTCTAAACTTGATCATATATTCGATCATATTGAAATGACGGATGGAATTATTGTTTCAGGAAAAAAAGATTCAAACCCTGGAATAATAAAAATTGATGTAAATGGAAATATTATTTGGTCCACATGGGAGACAACTAACTTAAACCAATCATACTGTAATGATTTCAATATAGAACTTTTTAAAGACGGTTTCATTTATGGCACCTCTTACAACCTTAGTAATAAAACATTATGGAAAGTCGATCCGCAATCAGGAGAGGTCCTATGGACAAAATTTTGGTATTCCGACCAAGTAAGCTCTAATGTAAAACCGGTTGATTATGACTCAACCACTTTTATTGTAACTTTCAAGCACTCCAACTTCACCTCTGCTCTTTCTAAAGTTAATAAAGAAACTGGTGATACTCTAAGTACAACCTATTTCCCTTTGGATTTTGTAAGTAATAATCTTACAGAATCAGATGATAATAAAAACATATATTTTGTTAATAATCTTAAATTAATAAAGTTTAATAAAGATAATTTAGATCAAAAACTTTGGGAGACAAACTTGAACTCTTTCACCCCAAATGTTCTTGATGTAAATCACGTTTACTTTGATGATTCTGATAATATTATTATTTTTTCAAAAACCACATCAAAAAATCACATTACCAAAATTGATATATCAACTGGTCAAATTGTTTGGGATTCGCAGATTATATTTTCTGATGTAAAAGTTAGAGATTTTATTGATAAAAATAATAAACTGTATGTAGCCTATCGACATATATATGTTGGAGGAGGTTCTTATAACCTGAGTACGTTAAAAGTCGATAAAAGTACAGGAGACATAGAATGGAGTACTTATAATCAATTTGAAATAGGAAACAGTAATGAACAAAGCGGGATGTCAATGGATATTGACTGTGATAACAACTTATACTTAACCGGCTATTTTGATGATGTCAATTATGGACCAAATGAATGGGGAATTATTAAACTAAACGGATTAGATGGTACAACAATGTATTCCACGCATATAGACTATGATTCATCCTATGATGACTCTAAAAGTGTTGGATTAGTAACTTGTTTGTTTCAAAATCAACCAATATTTTTAGGACACAGAGAAGAAACCCCAGGTGAATATGAACCACTACTTGTCAAAACTGATGCTACTACTGGAAATATAGTTTATGAAAAACATTTAGGTTCATCATATACTAATCAATCAAAGACAATTTCTTTACAAAAAGAAGATAATTATATCTATATATTTAAACAGTTTGCTAAAAAATTAATTATTGAAAAAATTGATCAAGATTCCCAACTAATTTGGGAAAAAAATATTGATAATGGAAGTTTTGTAATCGGTAACAACATTAGTATTAACACTTCTTCTATCTATTTATCAGCAAGAAAACCATACCCAACCTCATTTCCTCCTTATTATAATGATTCTACCGAATATTTATATATTTATGAATTAAATAAGGATAATGGTACATTAATAAGTTCAGATTCTTTACTAGTTGGAGGAGAGGTTTCAAGAGGAATAGAACTTGAATCAGATAATGGTCAAGCCTTTCTATTTTATACAAATGATTCACTAACAAAATTAGTTAAATGGACAAATGTTGGATTTTCTACCCCCATAACGATTGACAGTACTGGACCTAATACTGAATACTTGGGTAATTTAAACATGGTAAATAATTATAGCTCTGCATCATTATTGTATTTTGGAAAATATAACTTGAAACAAATTGATAAATCATCATTAGCAATTAATTCTAGTTTTAACTACGGTAGTCCAATTTATTCATTTGATCATTCATTACAAAATGATACACTTACTATTTGTGGTGAATATGGAGCTAACCAGAGAATTGAGATGATTAATTTAAATGGACTCGCTCCAATCTATTCTAATACTTATAACACTGGAACGTTTAATCAACTTGAATTTAATCCAAGCTTGAATGAATTATACATAGCTGGAAGCATTTCAGGTCATCCTACTTTACATTTCTTAGATGCTTTAACTGGTAACGAAAACTCAATTGAATATATTGACTCTTCTATTTTTAACAATTCTACTCCGTTAACATTTACATTTAATACTCAAAAATCTTATCTTGCCATAGCTGGAATGAATTATGCCGATAGTAATAAGTCCGACCTTATGATTGGACTATATGACTTGATTAGTGGAAATCAATTTTCATTTTTGGGAGAAGATAACCATGATTTAATGAGCTTAGGTTGTACCTCTCTAATTTCTCCAAATTCTAATTTATTTATTGGGGGTAGTTATAATAACGCTTTACACTCAAGAGCAGGTTTTATCTCAGTTTATGACTATGGCTCTACAGAAAACAATATTTCAGAATTTGCATGTGACAACTTTATTGCTCCCAGTGGAGTATTATATTCTTCAACAGGAATCTATTTAGATACTATACAGAACTATTTCGGCTGTGATAGCATAATTAGTATTGATTTAAGTATTCAAAATTCAGTAAGTAACACAATTAATGTTCAATCAGTTGATTCTTACACAACCCCAAGTGGAAACTACACATATACAACTTCAGGAACGTACACTGACACCCTTGTCAGTATCAACAATGGATGTGATAGTATTTTAATTATTAATTTATCTATGGAGTTTACAGAACTTAACGTGAATAGAAATTCAGAAATTCAATTTTTCCCAAATCCATCAAATGGTCAATTTAAAATTATTTTAAATAATTATAATAATGTTTCTATTAAAGTAATATCTTCACTTGGAACTATTCTATTTGAAGAGAATGGGATTCATTATAATGAGTATCAATTAAAATTAAATCAGGCTCCCGGCATATACATTCTTGAAGTTCGTTACAATCAAATTAAAGAACAATTTAAACTAGTAATTGAATAGCTTAACAAATTGGTTTAAAAGCTATAGAGAAACTAGATTCAGCATTATTTTTTTTAATTTAACCGACAAGGAAAACATTGAAGCAACCAAAGCTGATATGATTGAATTCTACGGGACTCACAATTATTTTAGTGGACTAAATTATGGTAATGAATTAATCAAATGTAGATCACCAGTTATTACATAGACCATGAAGAGCTATTTGAATTAGATGGCTTAATACAGTATTTAAATGATGTTTACTTTTAACTTATTAATTTTAAAGTGGATATCTCTAATGAAAATAATCATGAAAAGACATTTTGGGAACATTCTATTTGTCTGAATGATAAAACATATACAGCCTATAAAGAAAATATGGATTCAAATGCTTGGAGTATTGCCATGGTGAATTTTTCCAACATCTTAAATTGATCAATTGAAACTTGAAAATTCTGATAAGCGTGTTTATTTAATATACAATGGTAATGACGGCATGTTAGTATTCTTAACTCAAAAATGTACGACATTGTAAAAGCAAATCAACCAGATGATACTAATAGACCAAAACCAGTATTAGAATGGGAGAAAGATAATATTAAATAGAGGTACTTATCTTTTGCTTATAGAATGTTTTCCTTTACTCAAAATAGCAATAGCCTTAAAATCACCGTTACTTTTTTCACAACTCTGCCTTTACCCAAGATGGGTGGTTTATCAAATTTATCAATGACTTGAGATACTTATTTAATGTGAAAATTTCAGATGCGCAGTAAATGAATCTTATTATTTTCGAATATAAACATCTCTTTACTCTTCAATTCGTTTCTCACCGATTAATTTACCCACCACATCTATTCGTAAATATAATTTATAATTCTCTATTTTTAAATTTTGATTATTTAGTCATCAATACCTTTTCATAGGACGCTTTTTATAACAACCTAAAAATAGTAAATCCCTTAATTTAATTGAGTTTTTGAGTAGAATTATAAACTGAATGAAATCAGCTACTTTAATAATACCATTTTAAACCACTACAAATCAATTTACAAACTCAAAAAGGGGCAAACGCCCCTTTTTGTACACACTATAATTAGTTTAATTTAAATTACCATTCATAAGATAAGCTAAGTTCAAAGCTCACTTCCCCTCCAGTATCTATATTGATAGTACTTGGAAAATCATTTTTAGAATCATAAAGATAAAAATTAACACCTCCCATAAAGTCATCTGTTGTATTGTCATAATCATATAAAAGCATGGCATATTCACTAGTTACCTCATTAATTGTAATATCAGTTTCTTTGGTATAGTTTTCTGTAATTACTGCATCCTCATAATAGTCTGGTTGTTCAAACAACACATTACTCCCCTTCATAAGCCTAAAGAAAACATCTGGCTGTGTATTAGTTAATACATCCCAATCCGCACCATCATCATATTGAGGAAACTTAGTTAGTTTCACACTCGTTATTTTAATTACAGTTGGCATTATTTGCGTTTCACAGTCCGAACCACTGTATCCGTCATTACATACTTCATCTTTTTTACAACTTGTAAACAATGTAATACTTACTAAAAGTAAGCTTGCTATTTTTTTCTTCATATCTATTTATTTTGAGCGGCAATAATCCTCTGCTCCATTTTACTTATTTGTTTTGTGTTTTGTACGTTGCTCCTTGATATGACCGCCCAAATTGCTACAGGTAACCACCCAACTAATGTACATTGTAGTATTAAAGCTATAATAGCAGCAAACAATTTTCCTCTTAAAAAAAAAAAAAGTACAGGAAATAAAATGGCAATTAAAATCATAGGGCAATCGTATTAACGACCTAAATATAGTAAACACTTAAGTTTTATGGTAGTTTTCAAGGTACTAATTTTAATGAGAAAAATCAGGAATCAAAACAACGTAACCATAAACAGCTACAAATCAACACTCAAATTCAACACAAAACTAACCATCTTCTTTTTATAATAGATTGACTCATATTCTATCTTTTAGCATAAAATTAAGTGGATACTAATTAAAAACTAAGCAATTTTACACATCTAAGAAAAGATTCATTAAATTTAATGATTAATACTCTCATAGCTCCCTAACCTACTGGCTAACTACTTTTTATCATCTTTAAAAACGTGCTTTGCGTAAGTATAACCTAAGGCATCAAACCTTTGTTTAAAGTAATTCAATCTTACTTTAAATTCAGACCAGTCTTTCACTTCCTTATCAGACCATAACACTTCCGAAAGAGCAGTCATTCTTGGTAAAAGCATATACTCAGCATAGTCTTCAGTTGGAATATACTCTGACCATAAATTGGCTTGTGCTCCTAAAATATATTTTTGCTTGTCTTTTTCTAATTCTTCTGGAATTGGTTCAAACCCATATACTTTTTCAACGGGTAAAAAACCGCCAATTGCTATTGGTTCATTTTCTATATCTTTGGTTTGATAATGGTCAAAATAACAGTTTCCGTTTGGTGTCATAATTACTTGATGATTTGCCCTAGACGCTTCAATTCCTCCTTCAGTTCCTCTCCAAGACATTACGGTTGCATTAGGCGCTAGTCCTCCTTCTAATATTTCGTCCCAACCAATTATATTTTTCCCTTTACTATTTACAAATTTTTCAATTCTGTTAATAAAATAGCTTTGTAATTCATGTTCGTCTTTTAGTTCATTTTCAGCCATTCTACTTTGGCAATTCACACATTTCTTCCAGTTTCCTTTTGGACATTCATCTCCTCCAATGTGAATATATTCTGATGGAAACAACTCCATTACTTCTGAAAGTACATTTTCTAAAAATTCAAACGTTTCTTCTTTCCCTGCGCAATACACATCATCATAAACTCCCCATGATTCTTGCACAATCTTTGGCGAACCATTTTCTTGTGCTTTTTTGGACGCATTTGACATCATGTCGTTTGGAACTAGACTTGGCTCTGTTGGAAAACAACTTAAAGACGGATAAGCCGCAATGGCAGAACAACTGTGCCCTGGCAATTCAATTTCAGGAATTACTGTAATGTGTTTTTCTTTAGCATACGCTACAATTTCTTTAATTTCCGATTGGGTATAATAGCCTCCATGCTTTTTGTTATCATTTTCTGTACCAGGGTAATTGCCAACTATTGTTCCATTTCTCCATGCGCCAACTTCTGTTAATTTTGGGTATTTTTTAATTTCTATTCGCCAACCTTGATCTTCTGTTAAATGCCAATGAAATGTATTCATTTTGTGTAAAGCTAAAATATCAATATACCTTTTTACAAAGTCAACAGAAAAAAAATGCCTAGCAACATCTAAATGCATTCCTCTATATTTAAACCTTGGTTCATCTTCAATAAAGGTTGCCGGAATAGTTAATTCAGTATCGGTTTGCTTAGTTTCTACAGCCAAAGGCAACAATTGACGAATGGTTTGAATTCCATAAAAGATACCCTTTGTCGTTTTTGCAGTTACCTCAACTTTATCATATTCTACCAATACAGAATACCCTTCAAGACTTGAAAATGTAGAGTCCAATTTTAAACGTATGTTTCCTGATGCATTATTAGTAAACCTAATTTCATTTCCACTTGTTACACTTAACAATTCAGCCAGGTAGTTACCTTCCATATACAAAGTTGAATCTCCGTAAATTTGAGTATTTTCATCTATATTAAACCTTCCACTTCTGATCTCTAATGATTTAACTATTGGTATAATTATATAATCACTTTCTTTATTCTTAACCTCCTTAAACTTGTTACTACATGCTGGTATTATAAAACAAACACTTAAAAGAAATAGAATATTTTTCATCATCTTAATTAGATTTTTTTTGCAATTTTGGATACGCTATATCCAATTAATTGATTGAATATTGTGAGTTTAAAATTACTACATTTTTTGTTTTAGACAAGTCTAATCTTCAATTTATCATACACATAAAAATCAAATTGCTTTAAGTCCTAGTAAATTATTACTTTTGCTTTAAGTTTTTAATTCATTACCTGATCAAAATACTAATTTCACTAAGTTAAACATAGCTAATCATTTATTTAAAGTCTATTTACTACCGAAATTGAAATAATCACAATCAACTCATATGAAACTTCTATTTAACACACCTTTAAGAGTAATCTTTTTCTTGTTCATACTTAGTTTTTCTTCAAGTACAAACGCACAAGCTGTAACCAAAACACTTAATGAAAATTGGCAATTCAAAGCCACTTCTGACACTATATGGCAAACAGCAACTGTACCAGGTGTTGTTCATACAGATTTGCTTAACAACGGTATAATTAAAGACCCGTTTTATAGAATGAATGAATTGGACCTTCAATGGATTGACAAAAAAGACTGGGAATACAGAACGTACTTCAAACTAAAATCCTGCGAATTAACCAAACAAAAAATAGAACTCGAATTTGAAGGTTTAGACACCTATTCAGAAGTATATGTAAACGGACAGCAAGTATTGGAAACAGATAATATGTTTAGAACCTTCTTAATAGATGTAAAACAGTATTTAAAAAAAGGTAAAAATGAGTTATTAGTTGTTTTTGACTCCCCCATAAAAAAAGGAATTGAAAAATTTGATGAAACAAAATTCACGATTCCTGTTTCAGGAAACGACATGGCTGAACTTGGTAAAGTGAAGGGTAAAAAACGTGTTAGTGTTTTTACACGAAAAGCTGGTTATCATTATGGTTGGGATTGGGGTACACGATTAGTCACTTCAGGCATTTGGAAACCAATAAAGTTAAAATTGTGGAACGAATTTGATTTAAAAGATGTTTTTATTGAACAAAAAGAACTAAACCAAAAAGCAAGTCTCAACGCTAAATTAGAAATTGACGCAACAGAAAATAAAACGGTCACTATTGATATTTTTGTAAACGATTTAAACTTAAGGTCAACACCAATAAAACTGACCAAAGGATTTAATGCTATAGTAATACCTTTTACAATTGAAAACCCTGAATTATGGTGGCCAAACGGATTAGGAAATCAAGTGTTATATGATGTAACTATTTCTGTTCACTCAGAAAATAATTCTACCGAAAAAACGAAACGAATTGGATTAAGACACATTGAGGTGATGAGAGATAAAGATGCAATAGGATCGTCATTTTACTTTAAGGTAAACGGTGTACCTGTTTTTATGAAGGGCGCAAATTACATTCCACAAGATGCCTTTTTAAATAGAGTTACTAGCACGCATTACAAACATATTTTGTCATCAGCAAAACATGCAAATATGAATATGATTCGCGTATGGGGAGGTGGTATTTATGAAAATGATGAGTTTTACGATATGTGTGACGAAATGGGACTGCTTGTTTGGCAAGACTTTATGTTTGCCTGCGCCATGTTCCCTGGAGATGATAACTTTTTAGAGAGCGTAAAACAAGAAGCTATTAGTAATGTAAAAAGACTAAGAAATCATCCATCTATAGCACTTTGGTGCGGAAATAATGAAGTTTTAATTGCTTGGGAAAATTGGGGATGGAAAAAAAGAGAGATTAAAACTCAAGGGCAAGAAATTACAGATAAAATTTATAAAGCCTATACAGATGTTTTTCACAACATACTACCAGAAGTTGTAAACCAACTGGATAGTAGCAGATTTTATTGGGCATCTTCACCAAGTAGTGCTTTAAGTAAAAAACCAAATAATGAAAATGGTGACATGCATTATTGGATGGTTTGGTGGGGGAAAGAACCATTTAACAATTACAATAAAGAAATCCCCCGTTTTATGTCAGAATACGGTTTTCAATCCTTTCCCACTTTCTCATCTGTTAAGCGATTTACAACCCCTGATGACTATGATATTTATTCAGATGTAATGAAGTCTCACCAACGGTCGAGTATAGGAAATGAAACCGTTGACGAATATATGAAACGACACTATAATAAACCAAAAGATTTTCAAAACACACTTTATATTAGTCAATTATTACAAGCTTATGGTGTAAACATAGGAGCAGAAGCGCACAGACGAAATATGCACAATCAAAAATGTATGGGCAGTTTGTACTGGCAAATAAACGACTGCTGGCCAGTTGCATCTTGGTCGAGCATTGATTATTACGGCAAATGGAAAGCATTACATTACAAACTCCGAGAATCGTTTAAAACCACTTTAATCAGTTTTGAAGACAGTACTGAAACTATTGACATTCATATTATTTCTGACTCCCTAAATGACTTTAATGGAAGTTTAAACGTACAGTTAATTAATTTTGAAGATAAGGTATTAAAAAACTGGAATAAAAGGGTAACGATTAAAGGAAATGACGCTTTAGTTTATTTACAAATCCCTAAGAAAAGCATAAATCAATTTTCATCAAAACATACACTTCTGAAAGCAGAGTTAATCGGAAATGAAAAAACGTATTCTGAAAAGATTCATTATTTAGAAAAATTCAAAAACCTTGAATTAACCAACCCTACACTCACCTATTCTGTTATTCAGAAAAAAGATGTATTTGAAGTAACTATTAGTAATTCAAATCACGCCATTGGTGTTTATCTTGAATCTGACAACCCTAATAATTTTTCAACTAACTTTTTTGACATGATTCCAAATAGTAAAAAAACAGTCTCTATAAAAAAAGGTTCAAAAATGAATCTTAAAAAATTCAAGAAAAACTTAAAAATTTACAACCTTTATTCAAGTATAAGCATTTAACCTTTTTTGACTCTATTTATAATCAAAAGGTCAAAGTTCTATTAATAACAAAACATGAAAATACGAAAGGACTATGCAAAATCAACATTAGATAATTTACTTAAAATACAACAATATTTTATTAAATTTACACGTTAGAGCAGTTCCACTAAACTATTCGCACATGAAAAACACCTATTATATTCTTATAATTGCATTGGGCACTACCCTATTGTCTTGTGATAAATTTTTTATTCCTGAAAACGATACTACAATTTCTACTTTTGATGAAGATGAAAGTCACAAATTTGGTAAAAACTGTATGGACTGTCACCATTCAGCAGGCGAAGGTGAAGGTTGGTTTTCTACAGCTGGTTCAATTCAGGGAAATACAAAATCCAGTGTAGTTCAATTATTTTCACAAGGTCAATCCACTCCTAAACATACTATTGAAGTTGATAAATTAGGTAACTTTTACACCACAGAACCTATTGACTTTACTGAAGCCTTTACTGTGGCCATAAAAGATGAAAATAATAATTACCAATTTATGAATGCGCCCATAACGAGCGGACAATGTAACTTATGCCATGGGGCAACTACAGGAGCACTTAATTTTTAATCCAAACAGATTATGAAAACGATTAAACATCTATCCATCGCCATTTTTTTATTTGCTATTAGCCTTAACATAACTAGTTTTAAACTTACTGAAGATGAGTCTCAATTAAAATGGTTCACTAATATTGAATTAGCCAAAGCGCAGGCTAAACTGGAACATAAAACCATTCTAATGAGTTTTTCTGGGTCAGACTGGTGCGTTAACTGTATGCGTTTAGATAAAACGTTATTTCAATCTAAAACGTTTGAATCTTATGCTAAAGAAAATTTAATTTTGGTAAAAGTTGATTTTCCTTCAAAAAAGAAAAACAAACTGTCTAAACCTCTACAAGCACACAATGATACCTTGGCAGATAAGTACAATAAAAAGGGGGTGTTTCCATTAACCCTATTATTAACAGCTGACGCCACCCAATTAGGTACAATGAAAACAGCTTTAAATTCAGCAGACGCGTATATTACACACTTAAAAACCATAATTAAATAGTGAGAGTAGGCCTTTTTTACATATTACTATTCTGTTGTACACCTACTTTAGTTGCCCAAACATCTTTTTCGAAAGATACGGTCTTAATGGGGTCTGCATTTAGATTTACTGCTAAACATACTACTTTAAAAACAGCAGAAACAGCCGTAAATAATGCCATAATTGAAGTCATTAGAATAGAAAAACTTATTTCATCTTGGGATAAAAATTCTGAAACGTCAAACATTAACCGAATGGCTGGTATTCAACCTGTACAAGTCTCATTTGAATTATTTTCACTTATAAACAGAGCCATTAAAATAAGTGAAATTTCTAATGGGTATTATGACATTTCATTTGCCTCCATAGATAAAATATGGGATTTTAATGCGGCTCAAATACATGTTCCATATTCTGAAAAAATAAAAGAGTCGATTGAGAAAATTAATTATAAAAACATAATTTTAAACCCAAAAGACACCTCTGTTTACCTCAACACAAAAGGAATGAAAATTGGGTTTGGCTCCATTGGTAAAGGGTATGCAGCTAATAAAGCAAAGCAAATCATGCTCGCTGATAATATACTATCTGGTGTGGTAAATGCAGGAGGCGATTTAATTGCTTGGGGATCAAAAAGTAAGACTGAACCATGGTCTATAGGAATTGCAGATCCATTTGACAAAACAAACACTACGCTAACATTAACCGTAGAAGATATGGCTGTGGTTACCTCTGGTAATTATGAAAAGTATTTAACTATTAACGGAAAACGCTATTGTCACATTATTAACCCAAAAACAGGATGGCCCGTCACAGGTTTAGCCAGCACTACCATCATTTGTAGAGATGCTGAAATCGCAGATGCATTGTCTACCACTGTTTTTATATTGGGCTTAAGTGATGGTATGCAATTAATAAATCATTTAGATGGAATTGAAGGAATCATAATTGAACAAAATGGAAGTATTCACTATTCAAACACCTTAAAGAATGAAAAATAAAATTTTAATAGTACTCGCCATTCTTTCACTTTCCAGTTGTGTCAGTGTTAAATCATATCAAAAAATGTATTTGAACGATTCAGACATGGTATTGTCTGATAAAGAAATAGAAAAATTTGAAATTGGCTTTCAAACGTATAGAGAAGGTGTTTCAGGTGCTAACGGTGGTAAATCAGGAGGAGGATGTGGATGCAACTAATAAAAAAAACTGTATTAATTTTAACTGGGGTAATCTCAGGTGTAACCTATTCTCAAACTGAATCGGATTCTAATAAAATTCAATTGAAAGATATTACGGTATCTTTTATTACTAGTTATTATGAACAAGATGGGAATCACTCACCGGTTACAGGCGGTGTTGGAACGGAGCAGTTAACTAATATTGCACCAGCCATAATAGTTAACATACCATTAGATACCATTAAAAGTTTAGCGATTGATGGCGGTGTAGATTTTTACTCGTCTGCCTCTTCAGACAACATAAATAATCCGTATAATGATCCAAACCATGTATCTGGTGCTTCATCAAAAGATGCACGCTCTTATATTAATGTGGGCTACAAAAAGAAAAACAATCAGAAACATTCATCTAAAGGGTTTTCTGTAGGTATTTCTTCTGAATATGATGTGACGTCTGGTTCTGTTGGGTTTAGTCTATCTAAATCTAGTAAAGATGAAAATAGAACATTTAATGTAAAAGCAAAATATTACTTAGACCATTGGCGATTGATTTACCCAGTAGAATTAAGAAATGGAACTGTGTCTTATTTACCTACCAACTTGCGTCATTCATTGAATTTTTCTACGTCTGGATCATTCAATCTAAATAAAAAAATTGCGGCCTCTATTACTGCAGATTTTGTCACGCAAGCAGGCTTATTATCTACACCTTTTCACAGGGTATATATGCAAGACACCCCTATTGCAACAATTGAAAAATTACCTAGTTTAAGATTAAAGCTTCCTATTGGTGTGCGTACAAATATTCACATCAATGATCTGTTAAAATTAAGATTTTTTTATAGATTTTATACCGACAACTGGGGAATAATTGGTAATACAGTAAATATAGAACTACCTATTAAAATTGGTAATACGGTAAGACTAACGCCATTCTACAGATACCATACGCAAACTGCGGCAAACTATTTTGGAGAAAAAAATTCATTCACTACTACAAGTGTATTTCACACATCTGATTATGACTTATCTGCATTAACTACTCAAAAATATGGTTTAGGTATTAACTATCAACCTTTATTTGGTATAGGAAGAATGAAAGGGGCATTTAGAAAAGATAAAATATCTATGTTAAAATCTATGGATTTAAGATATGCGTATTACTTTAGAAGTGATGGTTTTAAAGCCAACATATTTACCTTAGGTTTAAATTTTACGATACCAAACAGAAGCATAAATATTAAATAAACACTTTGGTTTTAACTCGACTGGATAAGTTAATTTCAAACGTTAAAACTAGATAAGTTTCCACCTAAAAAAATCAAGGGTAACGGCTTGATTTTTTTTCTTATTTCTTTCTAAAAAAAGAACTTTACGCACTTTCTTTAATAATAACCTCCATTGGTTTATTTTCAAGTATAGCACGTAACCAACTTACCAAATCAAAACAACTTAGGGTAAATTTTGAATTTTTAGAATCCGTAAGCTCTTCCATTGTTTTTAAATCAGCTTTCATTAAAACTACGTTTGCCATATTATGTGTAAAATGTTTTCTTGCAAAGGTTAAAAAAGCAGATTCTAAAGCGTTAAATCTATTTTTTTTCTGCAAAAATCGAGTGGTAGACAGAATCAACGTTTCTATTAATGATTCATTCCCTATTTTATAATGAATACATATATTCATTATTCTCACATAAGATTGTAAGTCCTCTCGTAGGCCTGTTGAATCATTTATTAAACGATTAGCCCAAAATAATGCTCGTTTATAATTACCGCTTCCTATATAAGCATAACATAAGTTGTATTGAAAAACTAATGTTAAATTTGAATCTATTTGAAAATTAGTGGCCGTTAGTAAGTTTTCAACATTGGCTGTATACGTTACTATTTTAGAAAACTTCCCTTCCGTTAAATCATTATCCAAGTTTATATTAAATAAAGTCGTATTCAACTCATCTTCAAACGAACTTGTTCTTACTTCTTTAGGAACTTGTTTTATTTTATCCAAAATATAAACTAACTCTGCATTATATTCATCATTCATTTTAAACTGAGACAAGCCAATCAGAACATACCTAGCGTGCGTCAACCATTCTCTAATTATAAATGACTTAAAGGGTATTAATTCTAATGCCTTTTTTCTATGGTAATACGTTTCGTATTTATTCCCTTTTAAAAAATGATAATGCCCCCAAATACAATGAAAATCAACTTGACATGAGGATGGAAAGTTTTCAATATCAATTTTCATGACTGGATTCTCCACAATTTCTTCTAACTGATTATCAGTAGCTTTACTTCCAATTGATTTTCCCTCCAATAATATAGAGCGTATTTTGGCTTGTAAAAATTCGAACTCGGCAAGAATATCATTTAATTCCCTTGCACTTTTAATCAACGGATAAGTAACTTCTAAATAACGGTTTATATCTTCTTTATTAGATTCTTTTTCCGCAATTTTATATTCCCAAATAGCCAAATTGTCTAACTGAAGATACATTTCATTATTTACCGCAATTTCTTTTGCTTTACTCAATATTTTTTTTGCCTGAGGGTATAATCCCTTTTCAAATAAAATAGCAATATAGTCTATGTACATTGTTATTTTAAAACTAACATTTGAAGTTGAATATTTATTACGCAGCGATTTTAATATAATATTAGTCAATTGAACTTTTAAAGGTGAAATATTAATAGGCTTCACCTTCTTATTCAGTTTTTTAATCAATAATTCATGATCATATTCATCCATTTGACTAATGGTATCAAATAAAAGTGTATAATTATTATCATCTCCTTTAGAATATTGATTGACAATTAACTTAAAACTTTTTTTTTCTGACTTTGAAAGTGATTGAATCAAATAGAATAAATGTTCTGAATTTTTCATTTGTAGTACATTGTTAATAAGACAAATATAAGAATAATACGGGGTAATAAATAAAAGTAATCCAACTACTTATTTACATTGAGCATGCAACATTCAAAAAAACGTAACTACACTACAAATCAATAACTTACATAAATAAATCGTCCAAATTTTATATAATGAAATTATATTTTATCGCCAACTATAAATTTTAACAATTTAAGGTTTGAACGTGTAGTATTTATTATTTAAAAACGTCATTAACAAAAGGTTAAAAACCACTTTAACGTACTAAAAACATAATTTGACTATAAATTATAGTCATTTATCGCCTATTGAATTTAGATAAAATCGTAGCTAATTTTGCCAAAAAAATAATGAAATATGTATCGAATTAAACTAGTGTTTATTTTTTTGAGTTATTGTAGTTTTACCTATGGTCAAAATAACACATCAGAACATAAATATGTAAAAATTATAGTAAATAACGTTTCAACTTCAGCAGATGCACTGATAATAGATAATTATATGCGGCAACAATATGGTATGGTTATGTCAAGAATGGATTATAGAACCGCATTATATTTTTGTACCTATAAAACCTCTTCCAACCTTTCAGCTGAACTCATAAAAACTATGCTACTCAATTTAGGCTATTCATCACAATGTAGCGTAACCGGATACCATGGTAGCGGAGAGAGACTCAAGCCTTTAAATAAAAGAATTTGTATAGAAGATATACCCACACAAGAGAATAAATTATGAATCCATTTAAATTAATCAGTTTAGTAGGTATTATATTTAACCTACTTTCCGTAAGTGCACAAGCACCATGTAACACAGCCTTTACAGGATATGATCCTTGTTCAGCAGAACCTTTAACATTAGGTAATGACTGTTCAAATGAAGAAGTGATTCGTACAAATGGCTGTGGAGGGACAAATCCATCAACAAGTTCATGTGGTTTAGCAGCAGGTAGTGAAATTGTATGGACTACCTTTTTAATAACCGACACAGATGATGTGACCATTACATGGCTTTCTTCTAACAATAGAAATATTAGATTTGGTTTATATCAGTTTACTAACGCATGTTTGTCAACAGGAGAAGTGGAATTGGATTGTGTGAACGATAATGGTAATGGAGGAGATGAAACCTTAACTATTAATTTGACACCAGGTCAATATTGGATTTGTGGGGAAAGCTCTGGGAATTTATCAAATACATCCACTATGTGTGTATCTTCTCCGTCAGCACCAATACCCGTTGTAGCTTCTGATTGTGTAGATGGTGTAAATATTTGCACGGAAGACAATTTTATTATTGATCCAAATGGAGCAGGTAGCAATACATCTGAAATTCCACCTAGTGGTGATATCGGTAATCCTTTATATGACACCTTTGGAATTAATAGCCCATGGGGTGGTCCAAATCATGACGGCTGTTTACTTTCTGATGAAACGAATAGTACCTGGATGTTTATTAATGTATTGATTGGTGGAAGTTTGGAGTTTTCATTTGGAGCAAATGGAGCTCAAGCTGGATATTATGATTGGATTATGTACCCTGCAAATGTAGGTTGTGGCACAACAACTACTACTGCTCCAATACGTTGTAATTGGAACATTTCAGACAATGGAGGAACTGGAATAGGCACTGTTCCTACGGGAGGAGATGCCGGAAATTTTGAGCCAGCAATCACCACTACATCTGGAGATGTTTATATCGTTTGCTTCTCTAATTATAGTTCAGTATTATCATTAGTTCCATTGAATTTTGGAGGGACAGCACAAGTCAGCTGTTCTATTTTGCCTGTAGAATTAGCTAACTTCAATGCATCTCTTTACAACACAAAGCTTGTAAACGTAGATTGGATAACACAAAGTGAACAAAATAATGATCACTTTGTAATTGAAAGAAGTACAAATGGAATTGATTACCTAAACATTAGTGAAATTGATGGAGCAGGGAATAGTTCAGGTCAAATAAATTATAATTTTAAAGACCACACGCCAATAGAAGGGACAGTTAACTACTACCGCCTTAAACAAGTTGATTTTGATGGGACAACGGCTTACTCTCAAGTTAAAAAAGTTAAGGTTCCATTGTCAACTTCAATCGTCATTTATCCAAATCCGTCAAATGGAAACTTCACTATTAAGTTAAAAGAAAACCTCAACACTAAAACAAGCTATAGTCTTATAATTTATAACACGTTTGGGATAATAATTGACACGAAAACAATTTCCAACAATACCACAGGTGTTGAGTTTAAACTAAACAGTACAATCCCCCCAGGACTTTACCATGTCAACCTTAAGAACACTGAAGGTTCAATAGTATTTAACGAATCAATTTTAATTAAAAAATAGATATAACATTTTATACAAATAATTTATTTAAACAAAATTAGGGTGAGTAGAAAAGGTTTTTTTATAAAAAACAATTCTCAAAAACAACCATTTTTCATGACATCACTTTTTCTTACTCCCCTATTTTTTTTATATTGTTTATTGAATTTGATTACCGCTATGGCCGTATTGAAAGTCTTTCAGTAGTATTAATTTTGATTTAGTTTACATATCTGAATTTTATATAATTTATTTAAAACAGGCAACCAGTACTAATCAATCCGATTTAGATAAAATCGCTCAAGAACAATTAAACAGCATATAATCTTTCACCAAATTAAATTTCATTTGAAAGTTGGACATTTATGTTCAACTTTTTTGGTGTTCGTTAATTTTAATTATCTTATATTTGATTATACGAGAATCATTTCATATAATAATAAATTGATTTTGTAACTTTGTTACTATGCAGTTAAGAATTGATAACATACTTGAAATAGATAAAGTAGCTAAACAATTTATCGAAGTCATTGGTGATAATCGTATTTTTGCTTTTTATGGTGACATGGGCGCTGGAAAAACCACTTTTATTAATTCTATTTTAAAAGTTATGGGAATTAATGACCATAGTTCCTCCCCTACGTTCTCTATTGTTAACGAATATTTATCAAATCAACATGGTACTGTTTACCATTTTGACTTTTATAGGATAGAAAACGAAATGGAAGCGTTAGATATCGGTTTAGAAGACTTAATTTATGGTGATGATTTTTGTTTTATGGAGTGGCCAGAAAAAATTGAAAACCTTTTACCTCAACATACCGTAAACGTTACTATTACCATTGAAAATAATTGTAGAATTTTAGAAATTGACATATGATAACAGATGCTGAAACTTTAAAATCATTGATGACTGAAGGTAGTTTATTACCTCAGGAAGAAATGCTAGCTATTGGAAAAAAGAAAGGTAAACTAGTTATCGGTATTCCTAAAGAAACTTCTTTTCAAGAAAATAGAGTCGCTTTAATTCCAGAAACGGTTCAATTATTAGTTAGTAACGGTCATGACGTTTTAGTAGAAAGCAAAGCTGGAGAAAAATTACATTATAGTGACAATGACTATTCTGAAGCAGGTGCTCAAATCACTTATGATACGTCTGAGATTTTTAAAGCCAACATTATTTTAAAAGTAGCCCCTCCTAAGCAGGAAGAGATTGATATGATGCCTGGTAATCAAACGTTAATTTCCGCTTTACAATTAACGCTTCAACCAAAAAAAACGTTGGTAGCCTTAATGCAAAAAAGAATTACAGCTATTGCTTGGGATTACATTAAAGATAATCATGGAATTTTTCCTGTAGTAAGAACTATGGGAGAGATTGCTGGAAACACGTCTATTTTAATTGCTGCCGAATTATTATCAAATTACGATAATGGTAAAGGAATTATGATGGGTGGAATTGCTGGAGTTCAGCCTACAGAAGTAGTAATTCTTGGTGCAGGAACTGTAGGTGAATATGCTACACGTTCAGCTTTAGGATTAGGGGCAAGTGTAAAAGTATTTGACAATTCACTTTCAAAATTAAGACGTTTACAAAATGATATTGGACAACGTGTTTACACCTCTATTATTCAACCAAAGTTATTAGAAAAAGCAATTATGAGGGCAGATGTCGTGATTGGTGCTATTAGAGCTCCCTTGGGGCGTACGCCATGTATTGTATCTGAAGAAATGATAACTTCCATGAAAGAAAACTCTGTTATTATTGACATAAGTATTGATCAAGGCGGTTGTTTTGCTACATCAAAAGTGACGAATCATTTAAAACCAACTTATAAGAAACATGGTGTCATTCATTACTGTGTTCCAAACATTGCCTCTCGAGTGGCTCGAACTGCATCTATTGCTTTGAGTAATATATTCTCACCTATTATGATTGATATGGGGACAATGGGTGGTTGTAAAGAAATGATTAAACGTGATCCAGGCTTTAGAAGTGGTGTTTATGTTTACAAAGGTAAATTGACATCTCAATTATTAGGTGAAGTGTTTGACCTACCCTATAAAGATATTGAATTGTTATTGATGGCGTTATAATCAAAATAAGATAGATACACCTAAACTAAAAAATCACCTTAATTAAGGTGATTTTTTAGTTTAGGAACATTTGTTTAATTTCTATGTGACTTCAATTGTTCAGTTCTTTTATCTTTTTCAGGCCCGTTCTTCAATTTATTTCCTTCCCAAAATAATTCTTTACCCACTTGTCTACCATCTTTTCCGTAAAACACCCACCAACCATGTTTCACCGCAAACTTATATCTTTCAACTGATTTAATTTTTCCGTTGGTATAGAAATTTTTCACCATACCATTCTTGTTACCATCTTTATAAGATCCTTCTGTTTTTAATTTGGTATTAGGGTAGTATTCCTTGAATTGACCATTTTTCAATCCATTTTTATAGTACTCATATTTTGCAACTACATACTGTCCATTTTTAGGCTCATAATACGTCACACTTTGTCCCTCCAACTTACCTTTAGTATATGTTTCTTGACTTTTCAAATTTCCTACATTGTCATAATACAACCACAAACTATCTTTTTGCTGATTAACATATTTCCCTTGCGCCATTAATCTACCTGAAGATTCATGATACATTTTATTATAAGCCGTAGTTCCACTGTTTAAAAACGTTATTTTTGATTGTACATTTCCACTTTTATAGAAATATGTAAATTCGCCTACAGGTTTATCATTTTTAAACTGACCAACAAATTGATACACTTGCACATCTTTATAAGGTTTTTTCCAAACACCTTGTTTACGTCCTTGGCTGTCCTTTTTGTTTTGTGCAAAGGAAATTGAACAGGCTACTATTAAAAGAAAGGTTACTATTGATTTCATTTTTTATATATTATAAGTTTTTAGCTACGTCTTGCAAATTTTCAAAAATATAATCCGCTTTTGTATTTAGGTTACGACTATTTTTTAACATTATGGTTTTCATACCTAATTTTATGCCAAAGTCTATATCACTTTCAGAATCTCCAATTAATATGGATTTGGTAAAGTCGATATCAGGATAGTCATACTTAGCATGCAACCCCATACCTGTTCCATTCTTACGGTAATTACTATCTTCTTCTCGTAATTGTGGTGCAAAATATATCTTATTTAATTTCCCACCATAGGTTTCAACCAAGTTTTCAATGTATCCATTCAAATGGTGCATATCATCCACAGTCATAAGCTTTTTACCTATTCCTTGTTGATTTGTTACCACCAATAATTTCCCAAACAATTTTGTGAAATCGGCTATTGCTTGAGGTACTCCATCAATTATTTTTAATTCGTGTACTTGTTTTACATAATCGTCAATAATTTGGTGATTAAATACACCATCACGGTCTAAAAATAAGGTCCACGACTTATCTATTGGTAAATTTGATAATATTGGCA
>Ga0209396_1000821_pt1 | contig 35757 bp, 33 predicted proteins | sample GOMGulsemesocosm_6_FD_184638 | JGI IMG/M metagenome (GOLD analysis project Ga0209396, IMG submission 184638) | Methane-oxidizing microbial communities from mesocosms in the Gulf of Mexico - GOM8C Gulf of Mexico (SPAdes) (version 2) | ecosystem: Environmental > Aquatic > Marine > Cold seeps...
AATAATTTTTGAGGTGATTTATGAACCCAGCATTATGGATAAGTAAAACAGGATTAGATGCGCAAAGTAAAGATATTGCGGTAATCTCTAATAATTTAGCTAACGCCAGTACCATTGGTTATAAGAAGAGCCGTGCGGTATTTGAAGATTTACTCTATCAAACAATTAATCAGCCGGGTGGTCGTTCAGCACAAGATACTGAAATGCCATCGGGATTAATGCTTGGCGCAGGAACAAAAGTCGTTGCCACGCAGAAAATTCATACTCAAGGTGATATGCAAACCACCGATAACGCTTTAGATTTAATGATCCAAGGTGAGGGCTTTTTTGAAGTACAACTACCCGACGGTACGTCGTCTTATTCACGAAATGGTCAATTTACCATGGATGAAGAAGGCAACATGGTTACTCCTGGTGCAGGCTACTTACTTCAGCCACAAATTACTATTCCTCAAGATGCGTTAAGTATTATCGTCTCTCAAGATGGTGAAGTGTCAGTAACCTTGCAAGGACAGCCAGATCCCGCTGTTATTGGTCAAATTAATACCGTTAACTTTGTAAACCCAACAGGCTTACAACCTATTGGACAAAACCTATACATTGAAACCGCTGTTAGTGGAGCACCACAAGAAGGGGTTCCTGGTTTAGAAGGTTTTGGCATGATAGTGCAGGGTGCACTTGAAACATCGAACGTCAATACAACGGAAGAATTAGTTAATTTAATTGAAAGTCAACGTGTCTATGAAATGAACTCGAAAGTTATTTCGGCTGTTGACCAAATGCTTAGTTACATTAATCAGCAGTTATAACGATTAAGGATACACTTATGAAAACGCCCTTAGCATTATTATTTTTGGCTCTATTCGCTTCAGGTTGCGCCAGTCTTGAACAGGCGAAAACGTTACCAGATGATCCTGATTTTGCGCCAATTTTACCTGAAATGGAAGAGACGTCGATTATTCCAACAGGATCACTATTTAAAGCGAATTACGTCAACAATATTTACTCCGACTCTAAAGCTCATCGTGTGGGAGATATCATTTCAGTTATTTTGAGTGAAAGTACACAAGCTCAAAAAAATGCTAAAACCGAATTGAAAAAAGAGAACAGTGCACAACTAGACCCTATTATTGGTTTAGGTGGTGCTGCGGTAAATTTTAAAAATGATGCATTACAATTTGGCTTTAAACAAGGCTCAGATTTTAAAGGCGATTCAAAGACAAACCAAGGTAATAGCTTAAGCGGTAATATTTCAGTTCATGTTTTACGTGTTTTGCCCAACGGTAATTTAATGATCCGCGGTGAAAAATGGATGAGCCTTAATAACGGTGATGAATATATACGTTTAACCGGCATTATTCGCGCACAAGATATTAGTTCTGGAAATACCATTATTTCTAGTAAAATTGCCAATGCTCGTATTCAGTATGCAGGCACAGGAACTTTTGCAGATACGCAAGAACAAGGTTGGTTATCAAAATTCTTCAGTAGCGGTTGGTGGCCGCTGTAGTTTTTGTTCAAACTTAGCTTATATTCAATAAAGATTTTCAGTAGGTATTATTATGAACACTTTTTCCACAAGTATAAAAGTGACTATATTAGCGCTAACACTTTTGATTAGCACTATGAGCTATGCACAGCGAATTAAAGATTTAGCTGATGTTGCGGGTGTACGTAGTAACCAGTTAATTGGCTATGGTTTAGTGGTGGGCTTACCCGGAACAGGTGAACAAAGCCCATTTACCGAGCAAAGTTTTAAAACCATGTTAAGTAACTTTGGCATTACCATGCCGAGTAATTTAAAACCGAAAATTAAAAATGTTGCTGCGGTTGCTGTTCATGCCGAATTACCTGCATTTTCCAAGCCTGGTCAAAGAATTGATATAACGGTTTCTTCAATGGGGAGTGCGCAGAGTCTACGCGGTGGTACGCTCGTTCAAACTATTTTAATGGGCATTGATGGAAATGCTTATGCAGTTGCTCAAGGTAGTTTAGTGGTCAGTGGTATGGGAGCCGAGGGCTTAGATGGTTCTAAAGTTATAGTAAATACACCAACAGTTGGTCGTATTGCAAATGGCGCTACAGTTGAACGTGAAGTTGTTTCACCTTTTACTACTGGAGACTATATTACCTTTAATTTACGAGATTCCGATTTTAGCAGTGCAAGAAGTTTAGAAAGAGCAATTAACAGTGAATTTGCAAATATCAACGATCCGGCAACATTTATTGCTCGTGCTATTGACGCAACTTCTATTCAAGTTAACGCACCAAGAGATGCTAGCCAACGGGTAAGTTTTCTTGCTGCATTAGAAAACATTGAGTTCGAACCTTCACGACCAGCGGCAAAAGTAATTGTTAATTCACGCACTGGTACTATTGTGATCGGCTCTGATGTTCGTTTATTACCGGCGGCAATTACTCATGGCGGTATTACAGTTACAATTAATGAAACACGAGACGTTTCTCAACCTAATGCTTTTGCTGATGGTGATACCGTAGCAACAAATCAATCGATAGTTAACGTTAATAAAGATGACAACCGGATGTTTGTTTTTAATCCTGGCGTAAGTTTAGACACACTGGTTCGAGCTATTAATGAAATTGGTGCTGGCCCAGGTGATGTAATGGCAATACTGGAAGCACTGTCACAAGCAGGTGCATTACGTGGAGAATTGATCATTATTTAATGATCAATCAATCAATATGACTTCACCGACTCAATCTTCATTATCTTCATTTGCACCGCAAGCATCGGTGACGGCTAATTCTCAGAATTTTCTAGACATAAATGGCTTAAACTCTATTCGTCAGCAGTCTAAAGAAACTGATCAAGGGTCAAAAGATGCTGCTTTGCAAACCGCGGCTAAGCAGTTTGAAGCTATTTTTATGCAGATGTTGATGAAAAGCATGCGTAAAGCACAAGAAGTTTTAGAGTCAGACAGCCCCTTCAATTCTGAAAGTACCAAATTTTATCGCGATATGCACGACCAACAAATGTCGTTAGAATTATCTAATAATGGTTCATTAGGTTTATCTGATTTAATCGTTCGTCAATTAGGCGGTGATACTGAAAGCTTCACTTCACAATCATTATTACGCAGTGATACTCGTTTTAGTAAAAGCAATGGTTTGCTTAACGAAGAAGTTAATAAAGGGAAGTCAATTTTATCTCAAGGGATCCTTATTTCCGCCCAGGATCGTCAAACTAATGACTCAGGCGATCATTCAACAAATAACCCCAATGCATTATTTAGTATGCCAGAGCGAGCGCCTTCTTCGTCAACTGACGTGAATTCGTTGAATGAAAAGCCATCGATATATAAAACACTTGCTATGCAAGAGCCGCAGTATCAGCAACCGAAAGATTTCGTTACGGCATTAACTGCAGATGCTAAACGTGTAGAAGAAAAACTCAATGTTCCATTTGAAGTCGTTATCGCTCAAGCGGCGTTAGAAACTGGCTGGGGACAAAAAATAATAAAAACTGAAAGTGGTCAAAGCTCCAATAACTTGTTTAATATCAAAGCTGACAGGCGTTGGAACGGCGACAAAACCAATAAAGAAACACTCGAATTTGAACAAGGCGCCATGGTTAAAAAACGTGAGCCGTTTAGAGTTTACGAATCCATTGGCGATAGCGTTAATGACTACATTAATTTTCTATCAAATAGCGAACGTTATAAAAATGCCTTAGATAAAGCTGGCGATGTGGAACACTTCCTGCATAACCTACAGAGTGCTGGTTATGCGACGGATCCCAAATACGCAGAAAAAATCAAGGGAACACTTCGAACCGTAACCAGTTTACTGAATAAGTAAATACGCAGCTCAGCATTAATTATGCACAGAGTTTTGGTTAGGTTAGGAGTGAAGTCATGTCGGTTAACTTATATAACACAGGTGTTAGTGGTTTACTTGCCGCACAGCAACAGCTGGCGACAACTGGACACAATATTGCCAATGTTAATACTGAGGGGTTTAATCGACAACGTGCAGAGCAAAACTCATCAGTTGGACTCTACACTGGCGGTAATTTTGTTGGCTCAGGTACTTATGTTCAAGATATCGCTCGAATTTATAATCAATTTACTTATAAAGAACAACTTCACAATCAAAGTAATTTAGGTAACGCTGATACTTTGCACAAAGATTTAAATCAACTCAACGAGATCATGTCTTTTTCCGGAAAGGCTATTAATAGCTCAATTGAACAATTCTATCAAACCATGAATGGCATTGCTGATAATCCAAGTGATTTGGGGTTACGGAGTATCGTTCTCAATCAAGCTGGTGTTTTAGCTTCAGACTTCAGATCGCTAAACGATAATATGGAGCAATTAGAGAAATCTGCTAATGGTGAAATTCTTCAAATGGCAGATAAAATTTCTCAAATCGCTGAAGAGCTTGCAAAAATTAATGAAAGCATACTTCAAGAGAAAAACTTAACAGTCAATGGTCAGCCTAACGATTTACTTGATAAGCGAGATCGACTTGTTAGTGAATTAGGTGAACTTACTTCGGTTAATACGATTGTTGATGACCACGGTGTAATGACTGTCATGATTGGTAGTGGCGCTACGTTAGTTGCGGGAATAACGCCATTAACGGTCAGTGTTAAAGCTGGCGACCCTGATCCTAGAAAAATAGAACTCATGTTAAAGGGCCCTAATAGTTCAGTCGCTATAAATGGCTCTACGTTGGGAGGATCTCTTGCTGCTAAATTTGAATTCAAAGAAGATCATTTACCTCAACTAAGACGTGAAATTGATCGTATGGCAATGGCTATATCACAAACGCTAAATCAGTCACAATCAGAGGGTTTAGACTTAAATGCCTTACAAGGACAGAATCTATTCACTGATATTAATTCACCTATAATACAAGCTAGCCGCGTACTTGCTCCATCGGACAATGCGGGTAATTTAGCCGCGAGTATTAGTATTACTGATATTACTAAAGTGCCCACCGATGAGTTTGAAATTCGTTTTGATGGAACCGATTACATCATGACAAACATGAATGACGGTAAGGTGCAAAATCTTGGTGCGCCTGGTTCAGGTACTTATACGCCATCAAGCCCTGCTTATGGTTTTGAATTTCAAGAACTCTCTGGAGCACCAACTGCTGATGATAGTTTTATCATCAGACCAACTGAAAATAGTGCTTCATTTATGGACGTTACCTTAACTGAGAGTAAGGGGATTGCCGCGAGTACAGCTGTAGGTGTTGATGTGTCAGCTAAAAATGTAAGTAACGGTAAAGTAAGTATCACTAATGTAACTGACCCTGTTGCAGCAAGAAACTTTGTTAATACCACGAATCAAGGCTTATCAGTCGATGTTTATGAAAGCGCGCCTGGCGTTTTTTCTTATCGCGTTTATGATGCTGACCCTTTATCTCCACCTCCAACTCCACCGTCAGTTGTCGGCGCTATAGCTTCGGGTACTTTTTTATCGGGCAACAGTGCGACGATTGATATGCCACCTGCTCCAGGAACGGCGGCTTTCCAAATTGAGATCACCGGTCAACCGATAGGACAAGGCGTATTAGCACCTGAAAAATTCACCGTTGGTGATGCTTTTGGCAGTGGTAATGGTCGTAATGCCACTTTAATGGCGCTAAGCCAAGAAAAAGGTGTTGTAAATGGTGGTAATGAAACATTCAGTCAGAGTTTAGCTATTTCAGCATCAGATGTAGGTGGTAAAGCTAGCACAGCGGAACTAGTTTCTGATACTGCCGAAGTCTTATATACCCAAGCGTACAATCGCAATCAAGAAATCTCGGGGGTAAACTTGGATGAAGAAGCCGCAAATTTGATGAAGTTTCAACAAGCGTATCAAGCATCATCTCGGATCATATCGATTGCAAACACAATTTTCGACACCTTATTACAAGCGTCTCGCTAGGAAAAGATTATGCGCGTATCTACAGCTCAGTTTTATTTTCAAAATAGCCTTCAACTTGGTAATAAACAGTCTGATGTTAATGAACAGATTGGATATATTTCAAGCGGAAAACGTGTTCTAACCGCAAAAGATGATGCGGTCGCATTTGGCACATTAGCGGGCTATAAAGATGGCTTAAATAATATTGAAAAGTACCAACGTAATATTACTCAAGCCGAAAATCGGAACAGCTTGCAAGAGGTTTCGTTCTCAAACGCCGAAAGGGTAATGCAGACGCTAAAGCAACTTTTTATTCAAGCAAATAACGGTGCATTATCAAATGAAGATTTATCAGCATTAGGAGAACTTGCTAGTAATAGTCAGCAGCAATTATTTGATATTGCTAATAGCAAAGATGAAAGCGGTAGTTATATCTTTGCGGGCTTTCAGGTAGATAAAGAACCCTTTTCTATGAAAACTGATAGTTCAGTGACTTATTTAGGAGATAGTGGGACTAGGGAATTACAAGTAGCTAAAAATGTGATGGTGGAGCTGAATCAACCAGGTGACAAGGCATTTCAGAACATTAGTAATGTTAAAGGTGACTTTGTTCCTAGTTATATCACTAATACTTCTGGCATTAATGTCACAAATGCCGTTATTGCTGACCCAAGTAGCTATGATAGCGTTAATTTTCCGCCTGATTACACCTTCACTTTTTCTGCACCAAGCGATTTAACGGTTACTGACGGCAATGGTGCGACAGTATATCCAACAGCTCCTTACACTGCCGGGCAAACAATTGCCTTTAACGGTGTTGAAGTACAAATAAGCGGCAACCCTTTGCCCGGCGATCAGTTGACAATATCACCTGAGGAAAATATTAGTATTTTTGACACACTTAAAGCGGCTACTGACTGGATGAATCAAGGGCTTACATCGAATCCAGCACAACGACAGGTAGACTATGAAGATATATTGTCACAATTAGATAATGCGCTTAATCACATGACATCGCGTCAAGTTGATGCGGGCATACGAAGATCACTCATAGCACAGCAGAAAGACCATCATCTTGATAACGAGCTTGTTTTATCAAAAGGAAAAGCAAGTATTGAAGATTTAGATTTTGCTAAGGCAATATCTACTTTTGAGCAATCTAAAGTGGCTCTGCAAGCAGCCCAACAAACGTTTGTAAAAATAAAAGATTTATCTTTATTTAATTATATTTAGTTTTTGGCACACAATATGCATTTTATCTGTGTGTCAAAAAAATGTACCGTGGTTCCACAATGATATTGTTATCAGAGAGCCACACCCTAACTTTAGGAGATGATAACAATGGCTTTAGTCGTAAATAGTAATATAGCGTCGCTAAACTCACAGCGTCAATTAGCTAACTCTACAAATCAACTTGGTACTTCTTATGAACGGTTGTCATCAGGAAAACGCATTAATAGTGCTAAAGATGATGCGGCAGGTTTACAGATATCTAGTCGATTAACCGCACAAATAAATGGTTTAAATCAAGCCTCTCGAAATGCGAATGATGGTATCTCACTATCGCAAACAGCTGAAGGGGCGTTAGACGAATTTACCAATATGTTGCAACGTATGCGTACATTAGCGGTACAATCAGCCAATGGCTCGAACAGTGTTAATGATAGAACAGCCTTAGATACTGAATTTACCGAACTAGAATTTGAACTTGTGCGTATTGCCAGTCAGACCAGTTTTGGTGGAGTTAAGTTATTAGACGGTACTTATTCTGCAGCTTTCCAAGTTGGCGCGGATGCTAATCAAACCATCGATGTGTCAATAGCAACAAATTTTGCCACTATTGGTGCTGGTGGTGGTATTTCTACTGGCGCTGCCGCACAAACGGCTATTGCCGCAATGGATGTAGCACTGGCTGCCGCAACGGGATCTCGTGCTGATTTAGGTGCAAAACAAAACCGTTTTAGCTCAGCAATTCGTTCTAATGATAATACCGCACAAAATGTATCTGCGTCACGTTCACGTGTTGAAGATGCTGATTACGCGAAAGAATCTGCGCAACTTGCTAAAAACAGTGTATTACAGCAAGCATCAAGTTCAATGTTAGCTCAGGCTAACCAGCAGCCTCAAATTGCATTAAGTTTATTACAGTAAATTTAGAATTATTATCATATTTAAAAGCCTCTTTAGAGGCTTTTTTGCTTTTTATAGTATGTTTTTTAATTATTTTACATTTTATTTGTAGTATTAATTCTTTGTAAATCAGATTCTTAATTGTTTTGTTGGAATTTATTTAGTTAATTAGTAAAAAAGATTAAAGTTATTTAATTTGAACCCGATAACATTTGTAAGGCAAGTTACTGATACACATTTCGAGTAACTTTTAATACAAGTTAATATATAAGAGTGACATCACTCGGGAGTTCTACATGGCTTTATCAGTAAATAGTAATATCGCATCATTAAATTCACAGCGTCAATTGTCAAATGCTACTACTAATTTAGGTACTTCATATGAACGCCTATCTTCAGGTAAACGTATTAATAGTGCAAAAGATGATGCGGCAGGCCTACAAATTGCAAGTCGTTTAACTGCGCAAATTAACGGTTTAAACCAAGGTTCTCGAAATGCAAACGATGGTATTTCATTAGCGCAAACGGCTGAGGGCGCGTTAGAGGAAGTTACTAACACTATACAGCGTATGCGTACTTTAGCAGTGCAATCTGCGAACGGTTCAAATAACGCTGCTGATAGAACAGCTCTAAATTTAGAATTTACTGAACTAGAAAATGAATTGACACGTATTGCCAGTCAAACAAGCTTTGGTGGTGTTAAGTTACTTGATAGTACTTTCTCTGCTGCTTTCCAAGTGGGTGCCGATGCCAACCAAAGAATAGATGTATCAGTTGCTACCAATTTTGCTACTGTTGCTGCAGGTGACATTTCTACAGCTGCTGGTGCTCAAACAGCTATTGCTGCGATGGATGTTTCATTAGCATCAACTACTGCCGCTCGTGCTGATTTAGGTGCTAAGCAAAACCGTTTTGGCTCGGCAATTCGCTCTAATGACAATACCGCACAAAATGTTGCAGCTTCACGTTCACGTGTTGAAGATACAGACTACGCAAGAGAGTCTGCACAATTAGCGAAGAATAGTGTATTACAACAGGCAGCAAGTTCAATGTTAGCTCAAGCGAACCAACAGCCACAAATAGCATTATCATTACTGTAGTGATAACTAGGTTAGGTAATTAGTGTTATTATAAAGGGGCTCTTGTTATTAAGGGCCCTTTATTGGTTTTAAATTAAGATAGTATGGATGAGGTAAATGTTATGGGTAATAATATTAATACAGTTCCTGCTAGGGTGGAGAATAGCTTTGTTGCTCAATCTTCGGCGAAAGTTGAAAAAACGGATGCTGATGAAAAAAATGTTAATTTGGTTGAACAAGTAAGTAAAGCTGATTCAGATGAACAGATCGTAGCGCAAAAAAAAGAGTCAGTTGAAGCTAAGCTAGAAGAAAAGATCTCAGCGGCTGAAATTCAAACAGCGTTAGAAGTTGTCTCTTCTTTTGTAAACTCTACATTAAAGCAAGTAGATTTTTCGAACGACAGTAGTTCAGGAAAAATGGTAATTAAAGTGTCTGATAGAGAGACAAAAGAAGTAATTCAACAATTTCCTAGTGAAAAAATAATCACAATGGCTGAAAAAATTAGAGAATTACAGCAAGAAGTGCAAAATATTTCTGGTTTGTTAATTGACAGTCATATATAAGTTTATGTACTAATATTAATTTATGCACTAACGGTTGTTTATGCACTGAACAGATTAAAAAAATGAGGATAGAACTATGGCTAACATCACTAGTTTAGGTATTGGCTCAGGCCTGCAGTTAGAAAGCATTGTTGAAGCCTATATTAATTCTGAAGCTATTCCTCAGGAATTAAGATTACAAGAAAAAGAAGATCGCTTAGGACTTGAGCTCTCCGGTGTTGGTAGTTTTAAATCAGCACTCTCAAGCTTTGATGATATTTTGTCAACGTTAACCAAAAGTGATGCTTTTAATAAACAAACGATCACTTCAAGTAGTGATGCCATTGATGTTACGAGTAATGGATCTGCAAGTAATGGTAATTTTAATATTGATGTTAAACAATTAGCTACAGGCACACGTCTACACTCTCAAAATTTTGCAGATTCATCAACTGTTGTCGGCGCAGGAACTTTATCTTTTGGAAATGGCACAGATAGCTTTGATGTGACCGTTGATGGAACTGATGACCTTTCTGCAATTAGAGATAAAATTAATGCACAAAGTGAAAATTTTGGCGTTACTGCAAACATCATTAATGGTAGTTCAGGGTCTTTTTTAGTTTTCGACTCGCAAGTTACAGGGGCTGCAAATGCTCTTAGCGTAACAACCTCTGATACCTCTTTAAGTGGAATATCAACCAGTAACTCAGTTGAACGTATTGCACAAAATGCATCGATTATCATTGATGCCTCAGACACATCCCCTGGCACAACGGTTACTAGTAGTACTAATGAGTTTAAAAATATAATTGAAGATGTCACTATTAATGTCAAAAAATTGACTGAAGTAGATAGCCCTGCACAAATTGCAATTACTCAAGATAAAGAAAATGGCAGCAAACTCATTGATGATTTTATTGCGGGTTATAATTCGCTGGTTGATGAGTTAACTGGGTTAGGTGCCGCAAAGCAAGGCCGACTAGCTTTTGATCCTAATGTTAGACAAGTTAAACGAGAGCTAGCTGATACAGTAATACAAGCGGTGACGGGGTTAACGGGGTCAATTGGAAGCCTGAATGATATAGGTTTAGAGTTAAACAGGGATGGAAAGTTAGAAAAATCAACTTTTGTTTCTGACAATATTCTTAGTGGTCAAGCTCGACTTGATAACGCTTTAGAAAATAATTTAGATGAAGTTGGCGAGCTTTTTGCTTCATCTAATGGTATCGCCACTCAAATAGCTGAAATGATAGATGGCTATATTGCAAGTGACGGTGTACTGACACAAAGGCAGACTAGCTTAAGTGAACGTGTAGATGGTATAAAAGACGAGTGGATTGAATTAGAAAGCCGTTTACGCTCATACGAAGATACGTTAAGAAAACAGTTTAGTTTTTTAGATTCGACTGTTTCACAATATAATGCCACAGGTGATTGGCTAACTTCGACTTTGGCCAGTTTATCGCCAAATAAAGATTAGATTAATCATAGTTGAGCAAGCAATACTGTAGGGGTATAAACATGCGTAACAATATTAAACAATACCAAACAATAAACCGTGAAAGTGGCATTATTGCTGCTGAACCACACTTGCTTATTACCATGTTATTTGAAGGTATATTCGAAAGTGTTTCAGTAGCAAAAGGAGCGATAGAACGTAAACAATTGGATGTTAAAGCAAAACAACTCCATAAAGCTATGAGCATTTTACGTTCCTTACAAGATTCATTAGACATGGAGTCAGAGCCAGAGATTTCAGCTAATTTTAATAATTTATATGCCTATTGCATTGATCGCTTGACAGACGTTAGCGTATCCCTTGATTGCACAATTATCGATGAGGTCGTCGGATTACTGAAGCCATTAGCTGAAGCATGGAAAAATATACCTGAAAATGCTAAACAAGAAGGGCATGCGCTATTAAAATCAAAAGATTTGGCAAGCTAGCTTTCTATGTTTGAGTACCTTAGTAATAACATACGCTCTTTAACACTTAAGGCTGCTGATTTAGTTGCCAGTGAACAAATAGAACAATGTCTCAGTGTACTCGAAAAGCGACAAGCTTTATTAGAAAAGCTAGAAGCAACATACCAAGAATCTTCTTTAAACAATAATAATGATTATTCCTCGGCATTTATTGAATTGATACAATGGGTACAGCAGCAAGATGCTCCTAATCGCAGTATAATTATGCGATTAAAGGAGCAAAGTAAAAAAGACTCGGTAACTCAAATTCATACCAAAAAAGCCCTTCATCATTATAAAAATCTTACTTGAGACTATCATTTTGAAAAAAGAAACCGCCAATACAATAGATAACAGTGTTGATGACTACGAAGAAACATTGGCGCAATTCAAAGAAAATTCATCCATCATCCAAGAGTATGAAACAGAGCTGCAAATGGCAGCAGATAAAGTATCATTGCTGTGTTCAACAGATGATGATTTGATGAAAAGGTATCAAGATAATCTCGAGGTTTTTAAAGAGTACTACCCCGACATTTATGATTTCTATAAAAAATATGAACCCAACAAATATATTATAGACACGGTCGATGGCTTCATTAACGCGCTCAACGTAGAAGATGGTAACCATTTTTATGATTACCCTTCATATCTAACAACGAAAGTACAATTTGACCACTTTCGAAAATCTCCCAATATTAAAAAATTCAATTTTAGGGGCAATGAAGGAAATGAGGCTAATTTCTTACATGTAAATTGTCTTGATAAAATATCAGCATTACTTCCTGAGAAAAAAGAAAAACTTAACAAAGAGGTCAAAAATTTCAGCTCTTTAATTATCTTTGGTGTGGCGGCAGGATATCATTTAGAACTACTAGCTCAACACTATGATATCCCTTGTGTATTTATTGTCGAGCCAGATTTAGATCTATTCTTCATTTCCATGTTTAGCATTAATTGGCGCTATGTCTTGAACACTTTCGATAAAAAAGGTACTCGAGCATTCATTTCTTTAGGAGAACAAAAAGATACATTTTTTGATGATTTTATTACTGAATCAGCGAAATCTGGTCGTTACCAAATGTCGCATATTGCAGGGTATATTCATCATAAAAGTGATGAGATTGCCAACGTGCTAACTGAGTTTAATCGTCGGTATTTTGAAGTAGGTCAGGGCTGGGGCTTTTTTGACGATGCAGTAATGTCTATTGGGCATATGCTAGTTAATTTAAAACAGAAAGTACCATTGCTTAAAAAAACAGCGATAGTTAACAATGAGCAACCCGAAGTGCCAGTGTTTATAGTAGGTAACGGTCCTTCACTTGATGGTTTAATTACAATTATTAAAGCGCATCAGGGAAAAGCAATTATCATAAGTTGCGGGAGTGCACTAAGTGCTTTATATGAATATGGCATAAAACCTGATTTTCATTGTGAGCAAGAACGAACCTTTCCGGTGGCTGAAAAAATAGAGCACTCTTGTCCCAAAGAGTTCCTAGATAATATTATTTTATTAGCGCCAACTATTGTTCATCCTGCGGTATTTTCTTTATTTGGTCGTTCCGTAATGGCAGCAAAGAAAAATGAACCGTCATCTACATTGCTACTTAAAAATGATGACGGCCAACCGATTTTTTCTTCCTATCATTTTATTAATCCTACCGTTGCAAATACAGCGCTGGTGATGGGGTATAATTTAGGCTTTAAAAACTTTTATCTTTTTGGTATTGATTTAGGACACCGTAAAGGTGGCCTTCATCATAGTAAAAAGAGTTTGTATTATAGCAATGAACAAGAAGATCTTGATCTTTATAGCATGAATGAAAAAAACTCATCGTATGTTGATGGTAATTTTGGTGGGAAATTCATCACAGATGATTTTTTCTATCAATCAAATGCTAATTTAAGTAAGCAAATCAGAGGTTTTGATGACTTACATTGTTATAATTTAAGTGATGGTAGTTTGATCAAGGGAAGTACACCAACAACGAAAGAATATTTTGTTGAAATGTTCCATGAAAAGAAAAATTTAGATAAAGCTCATTTAGTTGATACGACCTATGAAAAGTCTGTTTACCATGATGATGATGGCAAATTAGCAGCACGGGTTGTTGACGATCTTGATTTTCAATATTTTGAACATGTATGTAAGTCTTTAATTGATACATTAGATCAACCGTTAGAGTGTTTTAAAGATGCCGTTGATTTGTTATTTGAACATACGATAATACTAAAAGGTTCTACTCAGCATATTAATGAACTACTAACGGGCACCGTTATGCATATTCAGGTGACTTTGACACACTTGTTGTATGGCGAGATTGATGAGAAAGAAGGCATAGCTAAGTTTACTAAGGGACTTGTTTTTTATCGTGATTTTCTAAAAATTGCTCCTGATTATTATAAGGAACAGGCTGAAGAAGCACATTATCTAGAAGATTGTGAGTGGATAGTTAAGTTGAGAAATAAATATAAATAACTTAACTTAGTTTGACGTTTAGCTGAGACCTTCTTTGACCATTACTTTTGGCAATTGACTCAGCTTTTCAGAAAATAAACACATTTGCACTAAATCACAAGCTTGTTCATTCAAAGTATAATGATTAGTCTGAATACAGTCTTGACTATATCCTGCCGTCAAAAAAGCTTTAATTATAGCTATGTTAGGTCTGTAAGCGGCTGCGCATAGTTTTCTTAAATGCAATGTTTCAAAACTATAATAAGAAATTAATTGTATAGCTTGACCAGCAATACCTCGTCCCCAAGATTTTTTGTCTCCAACAAATAAACTAATACCGCCAATACTATGATGATTATTTATAGCGCCTACTTTGATATTGCCGATATGCTCATCATTTTCTTTTAGGCGTATTGTAAATAAAGACTCATTTTCATTTGCTATCATACTGGCAATGAATGCAGATACACTTTTCAAGTCTTGTTGATTAAAACGAGTTTCTAGGTATTGATTAACTTCTGGGTCATTTAACCACTGCACATACACTTCACTAGCATCTTGAACACGAATTGATTGTAAATATATTAACGGTAAATGGTCACTGGATATGTGAACAGTTTTATTTTGAAGCATTATTTAGGTGACCTTGAACTTAATTTTTTATATATGTTTGTGATAAATCGAACTTGAAAATAATACTTAAAATTTAAGTATATTAACACTTTAAAACTTCTGTTTTAGAAAAATAACACTTGCTTCGGTAAGGTTGTTATAACTTCTATGTAGGGTAAACTGCGCTAGCATGGAAAGTCAATATACTCTGCTTAATAACATAGGAGCACCTCTCATAAACATTGATAATTAAGTTATCTTCACCATTTTAATGAATATGATTGCCGCTTCAAGCTTGGGAATATGTGATAGTTAGGACACTAGTTGTAATATATTTGTTCATTGTCATCACATACATAATATTTAATATACATTGGCTTGAAACAATGCTCTTTGATTTAAGACAACAATACACTGTATTACCAAGGGCAAGAGTTGGAATTTAATTGATTTTCGAACTCGTGTTCACTGTAAAACTCTAATATACTTTGCTGTGAGTTTTAACTGTTTAACCGAAGTAATATATTACTAATAACTAAGGAAAAAACCATGGATTTTGTCGATCTTCATCAACAAAGATTTAAGAAAGAAGATGAGTCATTTCACGAGTCTGTATCGGAAATTATTGATATGGATATAGATAAAATCGACTTTATTCATCACTTTCCCGTATTTACCGGGCATGTCAATTTAGCTCGTTATTTATGTTTGTATGAATGTTATAAAAAAGTCAGTCATATTAATGGGCACTATGCTGATATTGGAACTTGGAAAGGCTCCAGTTTTCTGATGATTGCTAAATTAATGAAACTTTTCGAACCTCATTCTTATGCTCAAATTCATGCTTTTGACTGGTTTCAAGGAATGGAAAAGGACGCCGTTGGTTCAGGTGATAAAAATTATTGTACATCGTATGAAAGGCTGAAAAAGCTTGTTGAAATTCAAGATTTAGATAATATTGCGCGTATTCACAAAATTGATTTAACCACTGAATTACCTAAATTCTTTGCACCGGAAAATGGTGACTCACATGTCAAATATAAATATGTATTTGTTGATTGCGGTATAACAGAAGTTCTTGAACCGGTAATGGAACATTTTTGGCCACGTTTAGCCAAAGGTGGCATAATGATTTTTGATCATTATGGCATGACAGGTAATCCGGAAGAAAACCCTGTGATTGATAAATATATTACCGAGCATGAAATTCAAACGATGGTCTTTGCTCGGCAACCTACTGCTTTTGTGATTAAGTAATCAATTATCTGTTAATGGTCAAACATCACCAAAAAGTTCTTTACTGTGTTGTGGCCATTTTAACAGAGCATCATTTTTTTGCAGATAACAAGCAGAGTTAAGTTCATTCATCCGAAGAATCGCAGTCCAACGTAAATCATCTGTTTTATTTTCAACTGAACCATGAATCAAATAAGGGTGAAACACCAATACATCGCCTGGAGACATTTCTAATGTTATTTGTTTTTGATCAGTAACAAACTCTTCAAGTACGCCATGATATTGATAGCCTTCCTCTGTATCATAATGTGTGTGCGGTACTCTTCCTAAGAGGTGACTCTTGGGGATGACGCTTAAACCACCATTACGTTGACCACAAGTCGTTAAGGCACACCATACATTTAGATTTATTTTCGAAAGATGACCAAAGTCTTGATGCATGGGTAATATACGTTGATTCTGGCGTTCACCAATTCTAACCGTCATACCATCAAGCAGTAAGGGAGAGTTGAAAAGAGTTTGCCCGAGCTGCTGTAAGCAAGGTTGTAATAATTGGCGATATAAAGGCTCAAGGTGCCCTAATAAATCATAGCATCGTGATTTCAAATCAGGATTTTGTCGGTGTAAAAGTTGATATTTTTGATCTAATGACAGGTTACTATAATCAACGTCTATATTGTCAAGTGCCTGTTCAAACACTTGCGTTATTGACGTGATAATTTCTTCTATACCTTGGTGAGATATAAAATTTTTCAGTAATAAATAACCTTGAGAGTTAAATTCATCATGCCACTGATTTATCAGTTGTGTCATTACAATTTCTCTTTAGGCGTGCAATATAAAACAGTTTCTAAGCCTTCAACAGAGTAACAGCCTAAATTGAATACATAGTCTTCTAGATCAGATATCAGCTGAAATGGAATATCTAGGTATTGATCAACACCATGATAAATAGATATTGCCAGTTTAGGTCGATAAGTTTTAATGCTCTTCCATACACCTTTTAGAGCAAGAGGTTCTGCGCCTTCAACATCCATTTTGATAAAATCAACTGAAGGTAGTTGCTGTTCTTCTACAAAATCATCCATAGAAATAACTCTAACTCGCGTGCCTTTGTTAGCCATTTTTGTTGCAGCACCATCAAGGTTGAAAAATACTTCACCTTCTTTATCTGCAATAGCATAAGGCTGTACATCTATTCGATGAACCACTGATTGATATTTCTCAAATGCTGTAGTGGCAAATTTGTCGCCTAAAGGGTCAAAGCCATAAACATGACCAGCATCTCCTACCTGTTCAGCAAAACGGCAACTGGTATAACCGTCAAATACGCCACCTTCAAGTACAATATCTCCTTCTTGAAGTGAGAAATACTCTAAGTAATGTAATTCGGTTTTATTATGTTGTAAAAACCAATCAACGACTTCGGTTACTGAGTCTGTTTGCATGGCGTTGACCAATACTTGCCAAAGCTTACGGTCTTCTTCTGTTTGTAGCGCATCATGTACAAATTTAATTTGTTGTTCTTTTCCTTCTGTTGGATTAGGAAGGAAACGACCATGGTATGCTAAATTTGATACTAAGTTTAAGCGAACTTTGTCTTGATCAAGTGAGGTGATATGTTCTTGTATTTCTTCTAAGTAATGAAATAATGTGATTACTACAAAGTCAAAATGCTGATCCGGTAATTGTTGGGGTAAAATACAGGGTATTCCTGATACTTCATCTTTTTTAAAGCTGCTTACAAAGCCTAATATTTTGATGTCAGGGCGTTTACTTTTAAGTAACTGATGTAAATGTAATCCAAATAAATTATCAGCAAAAATGTAAATACTGCAATTTTGAGGGTAGTCTTCAAGATGAGAGAAGTGAGTCATTTTCTTGAAGAGAGTAATCTGTTTTTCATTCATAGTGCCACCGATATTTTATGTATATTAAAGTGCTATATAATATTATTTATATAAATCATTAAACTTGTAGTAAAATTTAAATACTAATAGAGAGAACAGTTGCATTAGGATAACTTATCACTGCTACTGAAAGTTTTGATCTATACCGTAATATTTGGACCTTTTTGTTCTGTAAATATTTCTATTCATTATTGTCATTTCTATGCATTTTTTATTCCTAAATTTAATAGTATCTAGGAATAGTATTAATCTAGGATCCTTTCAACAAAAAAAGCTTCAGCTTTATCGAAACCGTTTGTTGCGCCACGTAAGGTTGCCAGTGCTTCAACACATTTATAGCTTCTGCTATGTGGAAAATCTCTCATTTCATCGTGATAACACTGCAATGCAGCTAACTTTTGCTCCCAAAATTCAGTTATATTAACAATGTAATGGGGTATAAATGTTTGTTGAGAAGGAGAGTTCCATTCAGTGCTTGATAACACTTCAAAAGACAATATTTTTTTTACACTAGCGCCTAGTTGTGGACGGCATGCTGTCATCACGGCAGTATGTGTCACCCTATGGTCAATATTTAGATCATGTGAAAAATGGGTATATACAATAGTTGGTTTTACTTCAGCTACAATATTTTCTATTACTTTAACAATATCTAATAAAGGGAGGCTGTCCATTTTATTATCTGGAAATGAATATTGACGTACATCAGATACGCCTAAAATTTTCATGGCCTTATTTGAAAAAACTGCTCGTTCACTTTCGTCTGTAGGTTTACAGATGAAACGTGAGGAAACACCATCGGTCATAAAGGCAATAGTGACTTTATCGCCTTGTTTTATATGTTTAGCTATTGTACCAGCACAACCTAAAGCTTCATCATCTGCATGTGCTGCGATTACCAAAACATTATTCATTTATTTATTCCATTAAAGGTAAGTTGGCGGCTAAAACGAGTTTCTGTAATTCATCATGAGAGATGTTTGTGTGATTAACCGTATCATTGATAACTTGTAATGCAAAGCGAGTGACTTCAATGTCTTCAACTCCTACAGAGATTCTTATGAAGCCTTCAGTACTTTCTCCATAAGCTATGCCAGGAACAACTGCTATACCATGTTTAACTAGAAGATACATGGATAAATCGAATGTTGAACCTTTGAATTTTGATACATCAAGAAAAATATAAAAAGTAGCACTACCACTTAAATAATTCATTCCCATACTATCAATGATTTTTATGATTTGTAGTCTTTTTTCTGTGACTTTAACGGCTTGAGGTAAAGTGCTATTTTGAAGTTTATCAAAGTGCTTATCGGTATATAACATCAATAGTGTCGGGGCACATGTGATTAAATGTTGGTTTAGTTTTAATAATTGGTGAATGAGGTATTTATTACTGACGACATAGCCAATGCGCCATCCTGACATCCCGAAGTTTTTTGATAACGAGTTAACAATGAATAGATTATCTTTATCTTTAAGTGCACTGCCTGCAGAAATAAAGTCATCATCAATTACAAAGTCACTGTACGCTTCATCAACTAATAGAAAAACTTGATGTTTTTTACATTGATTATATATTTCAACGAGTTCATTTTTGCTATAAAGCTTACCTTGAGGATTATTCGGGTTGTTAAGGATCAACATTTTCGTTTTATCGGTGAAATATGCTTTAAAGTTAATACTATCTTCATGATAAGGAATAAATTTAGCTTCACCACCAGCTAATCGAGCTTGCTCCTGATAGCTTAGCCATGCAGGTTCATGAATTAAAACCTCATCCCCCTTGTCTAATACTGTCAGCATACACATAAAAATAGCGGGTTTTGAACCTGCAGTAATTAATATTTCAGATGCTGAGTCGACAGTTACATTATAGTGCTTGTGATAATAACCTGCTATTTTTTCCCGTAAACTTGGTAGACCTAAGCTGTCGGAGTAGTGGTATCCTTTCTTTATATCTATGTCATTATAGTCGAATTCTGGTATATCAAAAAATGCTTCACCAAGGGATAGGGTAATGATGTTTTTTCCCTGTTTTTGTAAATCAAAAGCTACTTGATTAATATAAACAGAAAGTGCTTGAGGTATGTTTTTTACTACAGGGTTAATATTATTCTCTGGTATCATCATATTTCACCCAAAAATTCATAAAAATTATGATGTTTTATGCTTTCACTCACTTCTGTCGGAAGACTATATTTAGTCGAAAAATCACCAAAGTCAGATACTGCTTTATCAAATTGTATAAAAGGTTGGTCAGATCCAAATATAAATCGGCGATAGCCCACTCGGGATATAGCAAAATTTAAATCATCCCAAACTGAGCTTCCTTTCCAGTAACTTAATGAGAGTGATAGATCGGCGTATATATTATTATGTTGAGCCATCAAAGACATAACATCAAAAACACGAGGGCCACCGAAATGTAGCGATAATAGTTTTCCGGTATAACCTGAGTTAAGTAAATAGGCACAAAGTTCTACGCCATTCACTTTATATAAAAGATCAGTTCCATATGAGCAATCAATGGCAACCCACATATTTTTAGATTGTGCGAGCATTGCCAGCTTTTGTATTTTGCTATATGTTTTTTCATGTATTTTTTGAAGGTAAGGGTGAAATTTGATACCCGATATACCTTGTTGGTAAGCTGATTCTATATGTTCAGCGGCATTCACATCATAGGGGTCAATTAAAACGGTAAGGTAATGGCCTTCTTTAAGTTTGATATTGAAATCAATATTACAGAGCTGTTTAGCAAAGTTACTATCAAGAATCATAAAGTTAACAAGAGATAAACCTAATAAATCGGCTTTTTCAAAAGCCGATAATAGAGTTTCTTCTATACCGTATTTACAAATATTGAATTCAACATCAATTGCTTTATCGAGCAAAGCTTTGTTCTTTACAAGTTGTAGATCAACCGGTTCAGCTAATGTGGGTAAATGAAAATTACAATCTGAAATCATGATTATTCCTAATACAATACCGGATGAACATCGCTGCCATCTAGCATTTGAAACTTAAAACAAGAAAGCATTTTTTCTACTAATGCTGATGTCGAATCATTTGAAACTATAATGAAACCATGTCTGTTAGCATCATTGCTAGTGAGTGTTATTTTACTTTTATTACTGATCATAATCTTAAAATTTATTAACCCATCAATATTGTTTATTTCATCTGATAAATGCACACAATCAAGCGTACCTTCTTTTGGGATTTTGAAAAATAATAAGTTAGTTTGATTTTCAGCAACACTACTGTAGTCAATTCTATTGTTTAAACCTAAGCTGTCAGTTATCAGTTTTTTTGCAAAATCAATACCCGTTACAGCTTTTAAAATATCGGTTGAAGTAAAACATCCACCACCGCGATTAGCTATTTCAATCAGATATATATGGTCGTTTTTATCTATCATATATTCAGCATGGATCATGCCAAATTTAATACCAAGAGTTTCAGCTACCGTTTGATTATTCATCATGGCTTTTTTATAAACTGTTCTAGTTAAATCTCCTGGATAGTTAATACCAATAGCAACTTGAATTGATTCATTAACCATTACTTTAGTCGCTAGCGCTAGAGATTTTATACCTTCTACAGGATCGGCATATCCGTCAACAGTTATTTGTACACCTTCAATAAACTCTTCAACTATCACCTGACGGGCAGGGCTGTTACTCAAAGCTGATATAAAAGCATTATCTATATCAGACTCACAAGAAACCTTAGATACACCAAAACTCCCTCTACTATCAACGGGTTTCAAAATTACTGGATAGCCGATGGCTTTGCTGAATTTTTTTGCTTTTTCGGGACTCAGGCATAAGGAGTATTGAGGCTGAAGAATATTTACACCTGCATTACGTATTTTATCCCTTTGCAATAATTTATTGGTTGTTAGTAATGCCTGTTCAATACCTATGCCCTGACAGCCTAATATTTCAGAAGTAACCGCTGCTGCATAAATTGAATAATCACATTGGTCAGTAATAACGGCACTAATTTTATGTTGAATGGCAAAGTCGATAATTTTATCAACGTTAAAATAATCACAAATTAGTGCTGCTTTGAATCGGGGGTCAAAAGAACTTTGTTTATTGTCTACAATATATATTTTACAGCCTAGTTGAAAAAGCGTGTCAATATATGAAGCTTGCTCCCAACCAGGGTTAATAAATAAAACATTTTGATTTGAAATACTTGGAACTTTAGTCATTATCAACCCTTTGTATCTTCAATAAGGTGTTGCCACTCAAGCATTTCATTTTTCCTTAAATCAACTTTCATGGTAAATTTTTCAATTAAGGCTAAGTGTTCTCGGGCAATACCGCCATTGCCACGTTTTAGAACAAAGTTTTTACTGTTGAATCTATCTCCTGCTGAGATGTTATCTTTTGCGACAAACTTCATTGCTATACGTTCTCTGTGTCCTTTTTCCCACTCAGTTAGTTGCGCTTTTCTACCGTCACCTAAACCAGATTTAAGCTCTCTTATTTGATCTACCATAAGCTTAAATTCAGTTGGTTCACTAGCAAAGTGATGATCTGGTCCTGCTGATGTTTTATCTAAAGTAAAATGTTTCTCAACAACTGATGCACCCAACGCGACCGCAGATACCGGGAAATGAATGCCTAATGTATGATCACTATAGCCGACTAAACAATTATAAGTGTTTTTAAGTGTTTGAATAAAGGATAAATTAGCATTTTTAGCTGGAGTAGGGTATTGGGATACACAATGTAAAAGTACAATATCTTTGATCTGTTCTTCTATACATAAGTTCATCATTCTATCGATGTCACCTAGACTGCTGATGCCAACTGACATTATTAGAGGCAGTGCATGCTTTTTTGCTTCTAAAGTGATCTCAGGATATAAATCAAACTGTGGTGAAGCAATTTTTAATGCTGGGCTGCCAACATCAGCCAACAGTTTAACTGCTTCTAAATAAGTTGGAGCGGACATAAAATGAAGTCCTTTCTTAGCGCAATGCTGAGACAATGCCGCATACCAATCTTCCGAGAGTTCTATAAGTTCAAAAAGTGTCTTTATATCAGCATCTGTTTTATCTGTTTTATAAAGAGATTCAAATTTTAAAGATTGAAATTTTGCCGCATCAGCGCCACATTCGGCAGCAGCATCAATCATTTCTTTGGCTTTTTCTAGTGATTGTCCATGATTTGAGCCTATTTCAGCAATGATGTAAGTAGGGTCATCATTAGAAACACGCCTGTCGCCAATATATATTTCATGATTAAAGTTTTTCATTAAGGATCTCTTTTAATTTTATCAGCAATCTATTTGCGCCATCGCCATCACATAATTGAGATGAGTTGTACGACAGTGTTTTTCTTAATTCAATATTATTTGTCAATAAATGCATCGCTGCTGCTATATCTGATGAAAAGTCATCGAAATCAATAATATGTGCGGCTTTGTTTTCTACTAATGCACGTGCAATATCTAGTTGGTTATTCTCAAAAGGCACTATTATCGATGGTAAGCCTAACACCGCACGTTCCCAGCAGGCTGTACCGGCTGAGCCTATCGCTAAATCAGCTAATGCGGTGAGTTTGGCCATTTCTTGGGTATCTATATGTAACTTAACTTCGATTTCTTTTTTCGAAAGGTCGCTAACAATACTCTCAATCTGATGAATATGGGGGTTGCAGCTACCGCAAACGACATTGTATTTTATATTTTGAGGATACGATGATACCTGACTCAAAAAAGTTGATGTTAAATCCATTGGGTCAGAACCACCAAATGCGACTAGAGCTGTCTTCACTTGTGTGGTGTGCATTTTCAGGGGGAGTGTTTCTTTTCTTAATTCAGTGAACTTTTTACTTATTAATGCATAAGGCGTTCCAGAGAAAACAAAAGCATTTGAATGTATAAACTCTTTATATTCAAATGCTTCTCGAGATAGCGTTTGATCCAAAATAATATCTGCCTGTATTTTTTCAGAGGGCTTATCTGATATTTTTAACAAAAGAGCTTCTGTTTTTTTTACCTTCAGCTCCCACTGTGAATCAATTCCATAATGATCGTAAATAATGACTTTTTGATTGTTTGTTGACTCGCCAACAACTTTACAGACTTGCTCTGCGTCAGTTATAGATGAAACACCTAACCAGTCTTGATAAATATTTTCAACGCCGATTGAATCACTAAGTTGAGTTGTATTACCTGAGGGAAGTAAATGAAGCTGGAAACCTGAGTAAGTAACAAGTTTATAGTTATAATCATTATTTGTTCTGCAAATAAAGTGTGACTTTATTCCTTGCTCTAAGGCAAATGTAGCAAGTGTAAGGCATCTATATAGGTGGCCTAGCCCGATTTTACTCGATGCATCGACTCTAAAATAAAATTCTAATGCCATTATTTAATACCCAAATAGTCGTTTATATCAGACGTGATGATTTTTAGTTCTGTAAACTAAAATATTGCATGGAATATCTGATATTATTTCATTTTTTATATGTATAAAATTAGAACTTTCAAACATTTTTTGTGAAGCTGTGTTTGATTCAAAAATAATAGCTTGTATGCAAATATCAGATGAAAAAAAACCGCTATTATAACATTCTGCTATAGATAACGTCAGCAACTTTTTCCCAAAGCCACACTTCCGTTGAGCGGGATCTATATGAATATCCACAGAAAAACAATTTTTAGTACCTTTATCAAACCTAACTTGTCCGACTGGATTTTTACCTTCATAGCCTATATAAATAATGCTGTTTGGCGATAGTAACTTACGATTAAACCAGCATTTATGCTCTTTGAAATTAATTTTAGTAGAGTCGAACGCGTTACTTCTAATATTAAGATCGTTTACCCAGCTAAAAAGCACTTCGGCATCGGCAATATTTGCTTGTTGAATGTGCAATTGAATCCCCTTTAACGGTTATAATAGGTTTCTTATGTAAGCTTACTATCGTTTATCTCACTTTAAATAAAGGTTGTAAAACTTCACCTCGAAACCGTATATCAAAATCTTGTTGTTCAATCGTATCAGCTAATATACTTAGAACTTCTTTATATGCGGATAAAAGCACAATAATATCAGACTCTTGATGAGAATAATTCAAATTGTGACAACCTCCCAACAGTATACCTCTTTGATTCATTTCTTGTGAAAACAATGACTTTAATTGCCAACTCGAATATGGAGGAGAATCAAACAGCTGTAAAAAAGACCACGCGGGATGACCTGTTAAATTCAACCACGATGGGTTGTTCATCTCAGTTAGAAGTTGTTGCAAGCCTTTCTTTAATTGTTCGCCTAAAGCAGTTATATGCTCTAAAACTGGTTGGGTTGAAATTTTTTCTAAGGTCGCTTTTGTTGCCGCTAGCGATAAGGTTTCACCAGCAAAAGTACCAGAGAAGAAAATGTCTTCCATCAAAAGCATAATATCTTTACGTCCTACGACAGCAGATAACGGGTAACCATTAGCCATACCTTTACCAAAAGTAGCTAAATCAGGGGTGACTGAAAATAGTTCTTGAGCGCCCCCTTTTGAAAAACGAAAACCTGTTATTATTTCATCAAAAATCAACAAAGCACCATGTTGGTGACATAAATCTTTAACCGCTTGTAAATAACCTGGTTCGGGATAATGTAAATTCATTGGTTCCATAATGACAGCAGAGAACTTATTTTTGGATTGTTCAAATAGTGCTTTTAAGGAATCAATATTGTTGTAAGTAAAAGTATGAGTTAGTGCTTTTGTGGATTCAGGTACACCCAAATCTCTTGACGTTGAACCTATATACCAGTCTTGCCAACCATGATAGCCACATACGGCTATATGATCATTACCCGTGAAAGCTCTTGCAAGCCTGATTGCTGCAGAGGTAACGTCACTACCATTTTTACCGAAGCGAACCATTTCGGCACAAGGCACCATGTCGATAAGCATTTCTGCTACTTCCATTTCTAAGCGATGTGGAAGTGAAAAAGTTACGCCTGATTGAAGTTGTTTAATGACGGCGTTATCAATATCTTGATCGCAATATCCAAGAGAAACCGATAATAAACCACTTACATAATCAGTAAATTGATTACCGTCGACATCCCACACATTACATCCAAAACCACGTTCAATGAATAAAGGAGAAACACCATATGGATAAGCTGTTTTAGATTTACTAAATGTCTGCGAACCTAAAGGAATACTTTGTTCTGCGCGGTTAAGTAATTGCTCTGAAACAGTAAATTTTTTATTCATAGCCTAATTCCTTGTCTTTAATAAGAGACTTGATCAATCCTTCATTGCGAGTGAACTGTTGATTTATTTTTGTTAATTCAGGTTGTTGTTGCAATAGTTCAAGTACGTCAGTTAAGCCAAATCTTGGTTTTTTAGGATATAGATTTTGATATATTTTATCAATTAATTCAAAGTCTTCTGGCTCATCCACAGTCCATCGGTAATGGGATAAGTTGACGTGATGGCTATAGTTTACCTGTTTAAATGATTCTGAATTATTGCGAATGTATGCAGTGACATGTTCACGCTCAGATGGTTTCTTGGCTTGTTGCCATGCTAATGACAAAGCTGAGCGAGTAAATACTTCAACATCAAGCCCGTCAGGGAAGGTTGCAGGTTGGCAATTACTCGTATAGTCACTGCCTTGAACTTGGTGTAAAGCAATAACCTCATCAATAACAGCCGGATCTATCAAAGGGCAGTCGCCGGTTATACGAACGATATTTTCACTTGGAAATTGTTGGCTGGCTTGGTAATAACGATCTAATACGTCATCTAAACTGCCGCGAAAGCAGTTAATATTTAACTCATCACATAACTGTGCAATAGCATCGTCGTTAGTTTCATTGCTGGTTGCCACTATGATGTTATCAACCTGCTTAGTACGCTGTAATCGGTCAAGTTGATGCGCTAACATAGCCTTGCCTAACAGCGGTTTAAGTACTTTATTAGGTAATCGAGAAGAGCTCATTCTAGCTTGTAAAATAATATTCGTTGTCATTGTCTGCCGTGATTATTTTGTGATTTTCTAAATATTGGTGATTATTATTGTCGTTTGACTAACACCAGAGGCTTGGATTAATAAGTTGCTCATCAGAGCAGGCTAAGTCATTTAACTGTTCACCTTGATTATTAAGCAAGTTCTTAGCCAAATGGTAATGTTCAACAATTTCTTCTAGCTGTATGGCTGTGCAACAACCTACAACAGCTTTATCAATAAAGCTATTTTGATGAATTATTGCTAAGGCTAATGTTAATGGCTGGCACTTTAACTTATGGCATAAACTATGGAACTTGGCAAAGTACACTTTGTAAGGCTGAAAATAACCAGCGAGATCTTCGAGTGGCATAAGTAATGTACCCTGCAAAAATAGCGAGCGAGCGTGTACTTCAACTTGTGATAATAAAGTTTGTTGCATATTCTTGTTGATAAAACGTTGATCTAAACAATTAAGTGGTAGTTGAACAATATCAATAGCAAAACTTTCTATGATTCTTCTGAGTTGACTGGGGTGGTAAATAGAAACGCCAAACTTTTTAACTTTTTGCTGTTTTTTTAGAATGGTGAATTGTTGATAATAAATTTTTGCTTGTGGTGAAAGTAAATCATCAGCGTTATGAAACATTAAGGCATAGACTTTTTGGCATTCAAGCAGGCGTAGATTTTCATTAAATAACATTTCAATTTTATTTAGTGATTCATTTACTTCCTCAGAATGGGAGTACAGTGTTGGTAGTTTCGTAACGATATTAAAATTATTACTGGCTTGAAGTTGCCCTAATACTTGTTGGCTTTCCCCGTAAGCATGGGCACTATCTAAGGTATTTATACCTAAGTTTTTGGCTAAGGATAAAATTTTACTTACTTCAAAAACACTGACTTTTCCTTGTTTATTTGTTATTCCATAATCTAAACCGAATTGAACCGTACCTAGAGCGAGCTTCATAATAAGTTTATTACAGTATCGATAACATACTGTTGATCTTCACGCGTAAGTTCTGGGTATAAAGGGAGTGATATCGCACGGTGATAATAATCTTCGGCGATAGGAAAATCCCCCCAATCAAAACCTAATTCTTGGTAATAAGGCTGAGTATGAATAGGGATGTAATGAACATGAGCAAAAATTCGAGCTGCTCTTAACTGAGTGACCATCTCACGATGCTTTTTTGCATCAGCTTTTGGCAATAGAACTATATATAAATGATAAGCACAATAGTTTCCTGCTGTTGGTATAAGTGGTGTTAAAGCTGTTTTTTCGAAAGATTGATCATACACTTGTGCTAGGGTATTTCGTTGCTTAACGAAAACATCTAATTGAGTTAATTGACTAACACCTAGTGCCGCTTGTAACTCTGTCATTCGGTAGTTATAGCCAAGGGCTATTTGTTGGTAATACCAAGGGCCGTGGCTTTCCTCTTGAAAATGTTGTGGATCGCCAGTAACACCATGGCTGCGGAATAAACGCAACCTTTCAATTAACTTAGGATTATTGGTTAAAGCCATTCCCCCTTCTGCACTGGTAATAATTTTGACTGGATGAAAACTAAAAATACTAATATCAGAATATTGACAATTACCGATAACTTTACCTTGGTATTGTGCGCCAATAGCATGAGAGGCATCTTCAATTATTGCGAAGTTGTATTGTTGGCTTAATGCTTTAATTTCTTGCATTGCACATGACTGTCCAGCCAAGTGCACAGGGATAACTACTTTCGGAAGTGTACCGGAAATTTTAGCTTGCTCTAGCTTTACTTGTAAGGCTGTTACGCACATATTTCCAGTAGTAATATTTATATCGACAAAATCAATAGATGCTCCGCAGTACAATGCACAATTAGCTGAAGCGACAAAGGAAATAGGGGATGTCCAAACAATATCATTAGCTTGAACCTCTAAAGCAAGGCAAGCAATATGTAAAGCAGATGTTGCACTATTTACCGCGCAGGCAAAGTCAATTTGGCAATAGTCGGCTAGCTTTTTTTCGAATAAAGGAACCTGAGGGCCTTGTGTTAAAAAGTCAGAAGACAGAACATTAATAACGCTGTCGATGTCTTCTTGGCTAATTTTTTGTTTACCGTAAGGGATCATTCTTCAGCCATACTATTAAAACTGATCAGTTCTTTTTCGGTTAAAAAGTGTTTATTATTTTTAGAATTATATTCAAATCCAGGTTCAACAGCCTTGCCACGTTCATTAATTGCATTAACTGTAAAGTCATTACTACGACTGGAGAATTGGATACTCGGGGCAATGACAAAATGATCGCTATATTCATAGGTATGATAACAATCGTCGGCCGGACACATTATTTCATGTAATTTTTCACCAGGGCGAATGCCTATTATCTCAGTAGGTAAATTAGGTGCCATAGCTTTGGCTAAGTCGACAACACGCATGGAAGGAATTTTAGGTACAAAAACTTCACCACCTAACATGCGTTCAAAATTTTTCAATACAAAATCAACACCTTGCTGTAGGGTGATCCAAAAACGTGTCATTTCTGTATGAGTAACAGGGATCGTATTTGCGTTTTCATCTACGAGTTTTTTAAAAAATGGTACTACAGAACCTCGTGAACCAACAACATTGCCGTACCTTACAACAGAAAATAAAGTCTCATGACCACCACTAATATTATTGGCGGCAACAAAGAGTTTATCAGAAGCGAGCTTGGTCGCTCCGTATAGACTAATTGGATTGGCGGCTTTGTCAGTTGAAAGAGCTATAATTTTTTTAACGTCATTATCAAGAGCGGCCTCTATTACATTTTCAGCGCCATTAATATTGGTTTTAATACATTCCATAGGATTGTATTCGGCGGCAGGAACTTGTTTTAAAGCTGCTGCATGGATAACATAATCTACCCCACGCATCGCGCGTCTTAGTCTATTTCCATCTCTAACATCACCTATGAAGTAGCGCATGCAAGGTGCATTGAAGGTTTGCTGCATTTCAAATTGTTTAAGTTCATCACGAGAATAAATAATGATTTTTTTAGGCTTATAGCGCTCAAGCAAGGTTTTAACGTAAAGTTTCCCGAACGAACCTGTACCGCCAGTAATAAGAATACACTTATCATTAAACATAGTTGTCATATTTATCCCCAAAAGATGGCTTATTGTTTTTAACAGCCACGGAAAACTAATGACTTGCAGCAATATATGCGATTAATAGGCAAATTATGTGCCTAGTTTCAATAAGACACAATAGCGTATTAGCTCTTTTTTATTGATTTTTCTTGATTTATATAGCTATTCGTTAGTTTTTTACAATTTATTTTAGCTAGTTGTCTATTTTTATTGCTTGTCAAATTATTGGCGTGCTATGTCAATTTTTTGTTGCTTATTTAGTATTTCTCGCTAAAATCAAAGGTATGTAGTTTAAATATTGGTTTATTAGAATATATGCAGGGTCATAAACATGTGCTTGTCGTTGATAACGACATTGCAAGACGCGATCAAATTGCTACCGTATTATCATTTGTTGGTGAGCATTTTCATGTTTGCCCTGAAGATGCCGTAAATCAATATTTTGACGAAAACGAAAATATTCTTACCGTTATTTTGTGTGGCAAGGTTAGCGAGTTACTTGTCGACTTTGTCAAAAAACACCCAGCAACACCTTTTATTTTGCATGACGTACTTGATGCAACACTGCTTAATGAAGCCGTGAATGTATTAGGCAGTTTGGCAGTGCCATTAAATTATGCCCAGCTCACCGAGCAAGTACACCACTGTCACCAGTATCATAACCAATTACCTTCAAAACGAAGTTCTGCAGGACCTAGTGGGCTATTTCGCTCATTAATTGGAACAAGTGAACCCATGTTACAAGTTCGCTTTTTAATTGAACAGGTTGCTAGCACCCAAGCCAGTGTTCTAGTTTTAGGTGAATCAGGCACAGGTAAAGAAGTTGTGGCACGTAACATTCATAACTTATCTGATCGATGTAAAGGGCCTTTTGTACCCGTTAATTGTGGTGCTATACCGGGTGATTTACTGGAAAGTGAATTGTTCGGCCATGAAAAGGGTGCGTTTACCGGCGCTATTTCTACACGTAAAGGGCGTTTTGAAATGGCGGAAGGAGGAACACTTTTTCTTGATGAAATAGGTGATATGCCTCAACCCATGCAGGTCAAATTACTCAGAGTTCTGCAAGAGCGTACTTTTGAACGAGTAGGTGGTGCTAAAAGCATTAAAACCAACGTCCGTATTATTGCTGCCACACACCAACATTTAGAAGATATGATTGCAGCAGGAACATTCCGTGAAGATTTATTTTATCGTCTGAATGTTTTTCCCATAGAAACGCCATCATTACGTGAGCGAAAAGAAGATATTCCTTTACTGATTAAAGAGCTTATTTCTCGTTTCGAAGCAGAGCAAGGTCAAAGCGTTCGCTTTACCGAGCAAGCGATTGAATCTTTGAAGCTACATGCTTGGGCAGGTAACGTTCGTGAACTATCAAACTTGATTGAACGTATGATCATTATGTTTGCTGAGCAAGTCATCAATGTTAGTGAATTGCCTGCGAAATATCGTCATATTGATGTTGAAGAGTACCAGCCAGAATACCCTGATGAGTTGCAAGAACGTGATGCGATAAATGAGCTGTTTGCTGGTTTTGATTATGATGATGAAGACGACGAAGCAGACAAAACTAGCTTTGATAACGAAGCCAAAAACTCATCTATGGTTGATGTTTTACCCAATGATGGTCTGAATTTAAAAGAATACTTAGCAGATTTAGAAGTTTCAATGATAAACCAAGCACTTGATAAAAATGACTGGGTTGTTGCTCGTTCAGCTGAATTATTAGGTATGCGCAGAACCACTTTGGTTGAAAAAATGCGTAAGTATAGTTTACAAAAAAATAGTAACTAAACACTTTTATTATTCAGTTTCAATTGGTGATCATAACGCTTGTGAGCAGCTATTGGTTGCAAAGTATTTAAATTAAAATACCATAAAGCCAAATCTTTGACATCGTTAGTAGTACGTCAAAATCCACCCAACTCGCTGTAAAATATGGTTAATTTAATTTGGCATAATTAATGCTTTATTCAGTTGTAATTTTTAAACTGAGTAAAGTATATGGCCGTTGCAGTTTCACATTCATCAGCATCTTCAAAAATGTCTTCCGCTATTCATAGTGTGAAAGACAGTTTGTATCATCAAGCTAAGTTTGCTTTTACTCAGCAGCCTCTTTCCTCTAGTGATACTTTGGCAAGTGAAGCCTATCGTGGTGAGCTTTCATTACTGCGTCAACAATCTAACCAACTCGAGCAAATTATAGATGTCATGCCTACGGGAATGATAATGCTTGATGGTGACGGTATTGTTATCAAAACCAATAAAATTGCCAGCTCGTTACTTGATGAGCCTATTCTTGGTCAAGCTTGGTTTGATGTGATCAAACGTTCATTTAAACCTCGAGCAGATGATTGGCATGAAGTGTCATTGAAAGATGGTCGTCGGGTTAAGCTCGAAATTACCGCTTTGGGCGATCAACCCGGACAATTAATAATGATCACCGATCTTACTGAAACTCGTTTACTACAAGACAAACTTGGCCATATGCAGCGTTTATCTTCATTAGGACGATTGGTTTCAAAGCTTGCTCATCAAATTCGTACACCACTTTCTGCGGCCATGCTTTATGGCGCAAACTTAAAAAATAAAAAACTTTCTCCAACTGACCGTAGTAGCTTCCAAGACAAATTGATGTCGCGCTTGCACGATTTAGAGCAACAAGTAAACGATATGTTATTGTTTTCAAAAAGTGGTAAGCAGCAAGTTGTTGAACCACTATCGATAAACGAACTGATTAATGATTCCGTTAACAGTTTAGAAGCATTGGTGACCCAGGCTAAGGCTAAAGTAAATATTACCCTTTGTGATAACGATTGCCAAATCTTGGGCAATAAACGCGCGCTGAACGGGGCAATTGAAAACTTAATTCATAATAGTTTGCAGGTTATCAAGCAAGATGCCGAAATTACCATTACGACTTATTGCCAAGAAGAATTTGCTTACATTAGTGTTCAAGATAATGGCCAAGGTATTGAAAAAGAACTTGCCAATAAAATTTTTGAACCTTTTTATACGTCAAGAGCACAAGGTACGGGTTTAGGCTTAGCGGTTGTTAAGTCAGTAGCGAATGCTCATCAAGGTGATGTTCGATTAGTGAGTAAGCCAGGAGAGGGCGCACACTTTTGTATTCATTTACCTATTTTAGAAACAAACCATGTTACTGGGGAGAACGCTAATGATTAATAGCAAAATATTAGTGGTTGAAGATGATGCAGGATTACGTGAGGCACTGATTGACACGTTAGAGTTATCTGGTTATCAGTGCATTGAAGCTGACTCTGGTGAAACGGCTTTATTGACACTTAAAGATCAAAAAGTAGACCTTGTTGTGAGTGACGTACAAATGGGGGGAATGTCAGGTTTAACCTTACTCAATAGTATAAAAAGTAACTGGCCAAACTTACCGGTACTTATTATGACAGCATACGGAACCATTAATGATGCCGTACAAGCTATGCGTGATGGCGCATGTAATTATATGGCTAAACCTTTTGCTCCTGAAGTTCTTCTAAATATGGTTAATCAATATATACCACTACAAGTGACTAAAAGGCATGAGCCTATTGTTGCTGACAGTAAAAGTATTGAACTATTAACGCTTGCTAAAAAAGTGGCTACTACAGATGCTTCTGTAATGGTGCTTGGTCCAAGTGGTTCAGGCAAAGAAGTATTAGCTCAATACGTACATTATAACTCAAACAGAAGTGATAAACCTTTTGTTGCTATTAACTGCGCAGCAATACCTGAAAATATGCTTGAAGCAACCTTGTTTGGTTATGAAAAAGGCTCTTTTACTGGTGCAATTCAAGCTTGTCCAGGGAAATTTGAACAAGCGCAAGGTGGCACTATTTTATTAGATGAAATAACCGAAATGGACCTTGGCCTTCAAGCAAAAATCTTACGGGTGTTACAAGAGCGAGAAGTTGAGCGCTTAGGTGGTCGTAAAACAATTAAGCTGGATGTTCGTGTTATTGCAACCACTAATCGAGATTTGAAAACTGCGGTAATTGATGGGATATTTCGTGAAGATTTATATTACCGTTTGAATGTTTTTCCATTAACTTGGTTACCATTGAAAAAACGCAGAGATGATATTGTGCCATTGGCTAAGCACTTAATAGCCCAAGTTTGTAAAGTAAATGGTCAAGCGATCCCTGAACTTACCGCTGCGGGTCGCAATAAAATAACCAGTTATGATTGGCCTGGTAATGTCCGAGAATTGGACAATGTTATTCAAAGAGCCATTATTTTACATAGTGATCAGATTATTGATGCCGGAGACTTGTTAATTGAAAACTTCGACAGTGAAATTGTCACAGATATAGCCGTCGAAAATACTGGCGAAGACAAGTTAGGCAATGAGCTGAAACTGCAAGAACATCAAATTATTCTAGACACCTTGAACGCATGTCACGGTAGTCGAAAAGATGTTGCCGAACGATTAGGAATAAGTCCTAGAACGTTACGCTATAAAATTGCCAAAATGCGTGATTCAGGTATTCAAATACCTGCCTAAATCGTATGCAAAGAACAGAGGAATTCTGCGATCCCTCTATAAGAAAGCTTGCAAGTATAATGGATTAAGGCAATCGACTATATTGAGTATTCGTATCTAAATCATTCTCTTAGAGACCTAATTTTGTGAAATAGCAATGTTAGGTTTCCTGCTATCTACGAATTTAAATACACCTTCTATCAAAATCCCCACACTGGCACCATGCTTGCAGGTTCGTGTTATATCGCTAATTAAGCTGTTGTTTACCGGTTTAGTAGCAAAAAATTGACACAAGTGAGTAATTCATGGATATCAACACCAATTCTTTATACGCACAAATGCAAAATATGTCGCTTGGAAACTCATCGCTGCAAAGCACTTCATTTGAAAAAATGGGCAATAGCTTAGCAATAGGAGATAACGCAACTCCAGCGGTGAATAAGTCTGGAAGTAATTTTGGCGATATGCTCAAAGATGCGGTGAACACGGTAAATGATATTCAAAAAGATGCGGGTGCAAAGAAAGTAGCTTTTGAAATGGGCGACCGTAGCGTAACGCTTGCCGATACTATGATTGCAAGCTCTAAAGCCGGTCTTGCCTTTGATGCCACCGTACAAGTTCGAAATAAGTTTGTTGAAGCATACAAAGAAATAATGAATATGCCAGTTTAATAAGAAGATATTATTAAATAAATTTAGAAAATATATCGTAATAAAAATTAAGTGGTTGTGGAGAATATAAGTGGCTGATACCGATAGTAATTCAATGATTGTTGCAGATGGTGGCACGAGTTTAATGGCAAATGACGGCTCTGAAAGCATGGCTGACGAGCAAAAGTCAGGCTTTGCCTCTGCAATGGGTAATGTTGATTTATTACGTCAAGTTACTCTGATCATGGCATTAGCAATATGTTTGGCCATCGCTGTTTTTGTTATTATGTGGGCTAATCAAGCTGACTATCGATTTCTAACAAAGCAACCAACCGAACAGCTCATTAAAACTATGGACTTTCTTGACGCTAGTGGCCTTGGTGGCACTTATCGTCAAGAAAATAACACTATTTCTGTACCTACTGATCAATACCAAGAAATTAAAATGCTATTAGCTCGTGAAGGTTTATCTGATGAACCCTCAGAAGGCAATGAAATTATTATGCAAGATATGGGCTTTGGTGTTAGCCAACGTCTTGAAACAGAACGTCTTAAATTTTCTCGTGAGCAACAACTTGCCCGAACAATTGAAGAATTACAAGCGATATCAAGAGCAAAAGTATTACTTGCGATACCCCGTGAGAACATCTTTGCAAAACGTACCCGTAGCCCGTCAGCTACTGTTGTGATTACA